>JYMV01030507.1_pt2 | contig 17680 bp, 17 predicted proteins | sample 338911 | NCBI WGS metagenome assembly JYMV01 (sample SAMN03354496, study PRJNA234377) | hydrothermal vent metagenome | biome: Deep sea; feature: Hydrothermal plumes at the Eastern Lau Spreading Center, Western Pacific Ocean; material: Seawater | place: Tonga | collected 2009 | depth 2000 m m
CTGACACCTACCACAGATGCCATAATTAATACAGATAACATTCCCACAGATATTGCTTTGATTTTGCTTTGAGCCAAGATGTACGATAATTAATTGGCGTGTCGGTTATAAACATGATCTAAGAAACTGAATAGATTTTCTTCATGTTAACTGCTGATAATTAAAAACAAAACAAAAATAATTTTCTGATCGCTACCTATTACCATGATTCTTGAGCTTTTTTCTGTGAGTAACATGTTCCAAATGTTTTAACTGTAAACTAGATTTTTCAGATTTATTATTTTAGCCAGTTTCTAATGCCCTCTGCCAAAATATTACCTTTTTTTCTATAAGGCTTACAATTGTAAAAAATGTAACACCTCCTAAAGCACTCATCATAATGGCTGCGAACATAGTAGAAGTTTCTAAATGATATGATGAAACCAGAATAAGATACCCAATTCCTACATTTGCTCCAACAAATTCTCCAACTACTGCACCAACAACGCTTAACCCTGTTGAAATTTTTAGGGCAGAAAAAACATAGGGAAGCGAAGTTCGCAGTCTTAATTTTATAAATATCTGCCATTTGCTTGCAGAGTATGACTTGAATAAATCCAGAGAATCTCTATCTACGGATGTTAATCCTTTAACAGAATTTACAATGATAGGAAAGAAGCAAATAAGAGCAGCAGTTGCGATTTTAGATTCTAAATCTGTTCCAAACCATAAAACTAAAAGTGGCGCCATTGCTATTACTGGTGTTGTTTTAAGTGCAATTGCATATGGATAGATGCCTTTTTCTATAGTTTTTGAATGTGCGAATATTACACCAGCACAAAACCCTATGCCGTTGGCTAATAAGTATCCTGATACTGCAGCAAGCATAGTCATTGCCATATGTCCTAAAAGAATACTAAAATTCGTTCCAAGCTCATTAAAGATCGTGGACGGTGGAGGCAAGAGATATTCTGGGATCTCTAGTAAGAAAACTAGAAGTTCCCAAACGGTGAAGATTACTACAGAAAATAAGATTGGAATTACAATGGTTCCGGATCCTTTTTTTATTTTCTTAAAAGGCTGTAATACCAATTACTCCTAGTCCTCACCTATTATTTTTCTAAGATGTTCCATAAACTCGAGGTACCTTTTAGAATGCTTCATCTCAGTTTTTCTTGGTCTCGGTAAATCTATATCTACAATCTCCTCAATTTTCGCTGGTCCAGCAGACAAAACGAGAATCCTGTCTGATAAAAATACAGCTTCAGGAATTGAATGAGTTACAAAAATTACAGTGGATATTGAGGCCTTTTCTTCTTTCCATATTCTTAATAATTCTAGATTCATATGATTTCTTGTTATCTCGTCCAACGCTCCAAATGGTTCATCCATCATTAAAATTAGTGGTTTAAATGCAAGCGCTCTGGCTATAGCCACCCTTTGTTGCATTCCCCCACTTAATTCTCCCGGATAATAATTTTCAAAACCTTCAAGACCAACAATTTTCAACATCTCGTCAGATAACTTTGGAGAATTGTTAATCCCTTGAATTTCTAATGGAAGTTCAATATTACTAGAGGAGATTCGCCAAGGCAATAAGACTGGATTTTGAAAAACAAAACCAAGTTTCCTTGCCTTTAAAGCATTTTTTACAGGCTGTCCATTTATACTAATATTACCACTTGAGTGTTCAATCAAACCACCTAAAATCTTGAGCAGAGTAGTTTTCCCACAGCCACTCGGACCAATTATAGAAAGAAATTCTCCTTCCTTTACATCAAAATTTAATTTTTCATAAACAAGGTGTTTTCCGTAATATTTTGATAAATCCTGAACTTCTATTATTGATGACATATAGTTATTTTATGAAAACTCATTTGTAAAGATTATTAATTAAATTCTACAAAGAACAAAAACTGTACCTGTGTTTCGATTGAGATTGTCAAATTGTTCTTTTTAGAAACTGATAATTTTAATACACAAACTAGATTAAGAAGGTAAATTGACTTCAACAAGGAATATAATCAAAAAAAATTTTTTTAGGGATTCAGTTCAGATGATGCAATTTTCTCAGCAACTGAAGGATGAGCAGGGAGTTATTGATGCAGCAATCGTAATGGGAACCGATCTCAACAAAAATACGCTCAAAAATATGGATCTGTTAACGGAGGATGGTATTTCCGCTACTGAAAATGACACATTAATTTCGATTAATTGCCAAGACGAAAATTCGTTGGATAATGCTATTCAGAAGGCAGAACAATTACTTGTATCAGATTCTGCAAAGGCAAAAAACGAATTCAATGATCTACCCTCTGCATTGGATTACTTTAGCAATGCAAACATTGCATCATTGTCAATTCCAGGTCAATTTGTTAAAGAAATGGCTATAAAATTGATAAAAAAACAACTCCATCTTTTTGTTTTTAGTGATCATGTACCGTTGGAAGATGAAATTTATTTGAAAAATCTTGCACTTGAAAACAACGTGTTACTCATGGGGCCAGAAGCTGGTACATCCATACTCAACGGAACTGTGTTTGGATTTGGAAATAGAGTAAGAAAAGGATCTGTCGGAATTATTGGAGCATCAGGTACTGGAATTCAAGAGTCTAGCACTATGCTAGATTTGTTTGGTGAGGGTATATCTCATGCAATAGGAGTTGGTGGAAGAGACTTACGGAATGATATTGGTGGAATGATGACTATGAAAACTATGGAAATTTTTGAAAATGATCCAAATACTAAAGCTGTTCTGCTTGTTTCAAAACCTGTTGACGATGATGTCAGAAATAAAATCATAGACAAAATAAACAATTTTTCAAAGAAAAATTATGTTCTTTGTTTGGTTGGTGATAATGAAAATCGTGAAGATTCTGATAAAATAAAATTTTCCAAATCAATTCAGATATCTGTGCTAAAAATTCTGAAATATCTAAATGATGACGCTTACAAAAAAATTACAGCTATTGTTGAAAACCAAGTTAACGAATCAATTAAGCTAGCTGAATCACTTTCCAATGATTTAAACGAAGAGCAAAAATTTGTCAGGGGGTTTTTTGCGGGCGGTACTCTTTGCTATGAATCCAAAATAATTTTGGAACAAATGATAGGAAAAGTATACTCTAACCTTAGCTCAGATGATACATATTCTATTAAGGGGAATGTTCCCAGTAAAGAAAATACTTTAATTGATTTTGGTGAGGAGGAATTTACTTCTGCAAGGCCACATCCCATCATCGATCCATTATTGAGGAAGAATAGAATTCTTGAGGATGCTAACGATCCAAATGTGGGTGTAATAATCATTGATATAATATGTGGTATTAACGCTGCAAAAAATACTATGGCATTTCATGCAGAAACCATAAAGAAAGCTATTCAGACTGCTAAGGAACAAGGTAGAAAATTATCTGTCTTTGCATACATTTGTGGAACAGAAAAGGATGTAAGTGAAGATGAGCTCCAAATGTTAACAGACTCCGGCGCTAAACTTTTTACATCTAACGCCTTGATGAGTTTTGCAGCTGCACTTGTTGTCAACAAATCAGATGAAAACTTGATAAAAAAAATTCGAGCTGAATTTCTAGAGGGAGAATTATTTTGATACCAAACAATCTCCGAGTTATAAATATCGGTTTACGGGTTTTTTATCAATCCTTAACGGAACAAAAAATTGAAGCCGTTCACGTCAACTGGGAACCAAAACCAAAACTTGAAAAAGAGATTGAAGATATACTTGATAAAATTGATGAGTGATTAATGACTACAATAGCCATCAAAGAAAGAATTTCTTCTGCTAACAGTGTAACTGTTCAGAGAATGATGGATTCGGATCCTTTCTTAGTTGATGTTGATTTAGCAGGAAAACGAATACCTAATTTAAAATCTAAAATGATTTTGCATGCTGGCCCTCCTATTGAATGGGAGGATATGTCTGGAACGTTAAGAGGCGCAATACTAGGAGCCATACTGCTTGAAAAATGGGCCGATAGTATAAAGGAAGCAGAAGAATTAGTTGTTTTAAAAAAAATAGAATTTGATTCCTGTCACAACCATTCCTCGGTAGGACCAATGGCGGGAGTAATCTCACCAAACATGCCCGTATTTGTAATCAAAGATAGATTAAGTCAAAACTACGCATATACAAATTTCAACGAAGGTTTAGGAAAAGCATTAAGATTTGGGGCTTATGATGAAGAAGTTCTTACTAAGCTGAATTGGATGAGAGAGAACCTTTTTAAATTTTTAAAAATAATTTTACAAAAACTCGAAAAAGAAAAAGGTGGCATTGGATTAAAATCCATCATTTCTCAAGCGTTGCAAATGGGAGATGAATGTCATAATAGAAATCAAGCTGGAACTTTGCTTTTTTTAAAAGAGATAATGCCTTACATTTTTTCTTATTTGGACAGAAAACAAGCAAATGAATTATTTAGTTTCATAAGTTCTAACAATCATTTTTTTCTCAATTTAGTCATGGCAGCTTCAAAATGCATGGCAGATCAAGCCCATAATATAGAATATAGTACGATAGTTACAGCAATTGCAAGAAATGGTACGGAAGTTGGAATTAGAATTTCAGGTTTAGGAGATCAATGGTTTACTGATAAAGCGCCAATTCCTGAAGGTCTCTACTTTCCTGGTTATTCATCTAAAGATGCAAATCCAGACATAGGAGATAGTACAATAACTGAAACGGTCGGTCTTGGAGGAGCAGCTATGGCAGCCAGCCCTTCTATAGTAAAATTTGTGGGAGGTACAATCAAAGATATTCAAGAAATGACTGACAGGTTCAGGAGAATTACAATCACTCAAAATAAGTACTACATAATACCATTCGCAGAGTTTGAAGGAACCCCCACTGGCATAGACATTAGGAAGATCATGCAATCCGGCTTGACTCCAAAAGCGAATACTGGAATTGCCCATAAGACTCCGGGTATAGGACAAATAGGAGCAGGAATAGTGACCTTACCAATTAAACCCTTTAAGGAAGCTTTGATGTCATATGCAAGGACGTATAAGATATAGTTCAACAAAGGTTATCGTTAGTGCTTTTAGATTATCTTCCTTAACAATGTTAAAATAAAAAGTAAGGTACCTTGCTATATGAAAACAGAAATATACAAATTTCCGATGAATGGTCCTGAGGATCTCAGCGGATTAAGAAGTCTGGTAGAGGATGGCACAGTAATTCCCAACGAAATTGTTGCGATTATAGCCAAAACTGAGGGTAATGGTAATGTTAATGACTTCACTAGAGGCTACACAACCTTTGCAATCAAATCTATGCTTTCAAATTATCTTGATTGTACGCATTCTAATGTTAGTGAACGGGTTTCCATTGTTTGTTCCGGTGGTTGTGAAGGTGTGATGAGTCCTCATGCTACCGTTTTTACTAAAAAAAATGTTAATGAAAATAAAGTATCGGCTGACAAACGGTTTGCCATTGGTGTTAGCAAAACAAGAGAATTACTCCCTGAAGAGATTGGCACATGCATTCATGCGAAACTCGTTTGCCAGAATGTTAAGGAAGCTATGGCTCTGGCTTTAATAGAAAATATTCAAGATGTTCATTACGTCCAGATTAAATGCCCACTTTTGACATCGGACAGGATAAATGACGCAGAGAGGAGAGGAAAGCAAGTTGTTACCAAAGATACTTTAAAATCAATGGCATTTTCACGCGGTGCTTCTTCTCTTGGTGTAGCTATGGCATTAAACGAAGTTGATGAGGACAAGATCGTCGATTCAACAATATGTAATGATTGGTCACATTTTTCGTCAGTTGCTTCAGCTTCTGCAGGAATCGAGCTTATGAATAACGAAATTATCGTGATGGGTAATTCAAAAAAATCAATTAGTAACTGTATAATTGGTCATAGTGTAATGAATGATCCAATTGATTCCATGGCGGTGAGAAATGCTCTCCAAAGTGTAGGAATTAATGCAAATCCTAAAGTAGACATTGATGATCAAAAACGATTGATTAATGTTTTTGCAAAAGCAGAAGCGCATACAAGCGGTTTGGTAAAAAATAGAAGAACAACTATGTTAACTGATTCTGACATTAATAGTACCAGATATGCCAGAGCAGTAGTCAATGCAGTAATTGCGTCAATCGTTGATGATCCTATGGTGTATGTTTCTGGAGGTTCAGAACATCAAGGCCCACTTGGAGGGGGACCTGTGTCGGTAATTGCTTATATAGCTTAAACTAAATATTTATTTCAAAAAATTAAGTTTTGTTAATATTAAATTTCTAAAGTCATTATCAAAAACAAATACTGTAGCTATAATCGCACCTATGCTTGCGTCAATACCACTGGATTTGCCCACTTGAATAAGATCCATTAAAGGAAATTTTGTTTCGTTTTCTCCTGACAATAAAAAATTTACAAACATCTCAAGTGGCTCAATAACGATGCCGTTCTGAGAGTAATCAATGAATTTTTTGCTAGCCCAGTTAGTGTTTCCCATGATAACAAATTTGGCGTCCTTGTGGTTTGAGCACAAAAGAATTCTATTCAAGCAAAATAAGAAACCGACTATAAAATCGTCACCTGAAGGAGTGAATCCGTTTCCCAAACCAACAATACTTGAAAGTTGGTCTGATAATTTCACCAAATCGCGTTTTTGTGCAGATTCTGATATGAACCTGATTGAATCTGATAATTCGTTGAAAAATGGTGAGTGATTGTCAAGAATACTTCCTGATGTGTCAAAAAGATTCATTTCATCCACAGAAAACAGAATTCTATTCCGCAAACCGGCTTTTATTTCATGATCCTTTGTTATAGGATAAATTTTCGAGTTTTTAGTATCAAATCCGATAGTTTCTAACTTTAGCCCGTTTGGTGTTCTAATGGCTTTTTTGTTAATACAATCTAATTTCAAAAAATCAACTGGTGAATTTAGATTCAGGTTGATTGGAGCTTTTACATCCTTTGAAGTTAAACAGATTAAATCATCAGCCGTTGTTTTCAAATAAACTGTATTTTCAAAAACTTTTACGGTTTCGCCGATTGTATCACCCTCAGAATATGACTCGATAAAATTTAATGCTGATTTTCCAATGGTGTCAATTTCAAAATTCAATACAGATTTCATCAGTAATCTATTTCTTAAGGCTGGCTATGTAAGCACGCCAACCGCCGAAGTTAGAAATGTCTTTGTGGTTTGACTCTGCTATCTCCCTCGGGAATAACACGCCTTTGACTACATTCCCATTGTCTAATTTAACATCTCCAAAATACAGGTCAGATGGCTCTCCATTTTTCACCCGTTGAAAGATTTCGTCGCTCATGCTGTACATTTCGCCTGCAACTGAAATTCCACCTTCCTCGACCTCAAACATACCAGGATGAATGTCGTCAATAGAATAAAGACGATAAATTGGAAGGGTGCTAAACTCGCCAAGAAAATTGGCACCTTGTAAATTTTTGTGCAGTGCCAGTCCACGCATTAATGTTCCATTGACAAATAATTCAATTGTCATAGGTTTCTTTTGGTTTATTGCCTAAAAATAAAGTGTGACTATAATCACATTGTTGCTTGCTCTGCTTCGTGGAACATCTGACTCTTGGCACAGCCTGCTGCAAGCTCATCGCCTGCACCCCTTCTCATAAGACCTCTGTAAAGACAGTCCTCAAGTTTTTCACCTTGTTGTTCTTCCCATTCCTCAACGGTGATAGAATATTTCTTTTGGATTCTATCTCTATACCACTCAGGAATTACATTAAATGCACAGAATGGAACTATCCTAAGATCTGGTGTGAGATAATGAATATCACATCTTTGTAATCTTTCAAGATCTTCGTTATACTTGTCTTGGAAGTGCATCATGCCCAAGAAGAGGCCTTTAACATGCCAACTACCTATTGCTTCGAATGATCTTTTCATTAGTATGCTACTAAACATCTTTGCCAGATCCAAACCTGCTGGCTGCTTGTCACTTTCAATGAAACTTTTCAGTTTTCTTACTACTTCTAGCATTGTAAAGTACTTGTTAGCTCCAGAACGAATTTGTTCTGATTTATCCTCAAACAGTTCAAGCATTCCTTGAATATCACAAAATCGTGTCATTGGAACAAGTTTCTTCGTATCTGCATCTTCAAAGATGTATGTACCCGCACCACATGCAAAATGAATTGACAGTTCATACTTTGGTTTGCTTGAGAATGCCTCAATCACATTTGTAAGTGGCATACAGCTTGGTACTGGCATCCAATCATCAATAGTTACCTGACCCTGTGTTTGTTCTTCTATTCTCTGAATACAGTCAGGAATGGTAATTCTGTACTTCTCTCTCTCTTGTTTTCCCATCCTTCCAGTCAATGATACTGGTTGGAAGTTTACTGCGTGAACAATATCCAAGTTCTTTTGTGCATATCTAATAATTCCACCAAGCTCATGATCATTAATTGATTTAATTACAGTTGGAACAAATACTACGGTTGTTCCCGTTTTTCTACAAGTATCTAATGCATGTGGAATTTCCCAATGGTTCTTTGGATTGGTTCTTGCTGTAACTCCATCAAAACTAAGATAAAGATTGTTACAACCCGCTAATCTGACATCTCTACCAGCTTCTGGGTCTAGAGCATGACGTATTCCATTGGTATTCATTTGTATGTGATCTACATGTTCCTCTTTCATTATTTTGATCAAATCAGTGATATCTTCTCTTAGCATTGGTTCACCACCAGTAATCTGCATAGAGTTTCCAGGAATTGGTCTCTCAGCCCTCAGGGTCTTCATCATAGCTCGTACTTGATCCTGGGTTGGTTCATACATGTAAGCTCCTTCAAGACCTTTCTTTACGTAAAAGAAACAATACCAGCAAGTAAGATCACATCTGTTTGTAACTATAATATTTGCAAGTCCACTATGAGACAAATGATTGGAACAAAGTCCGCAGTTATTTGGGCATGAACATTTGTCTTCCATCATAACGTTTGGTGCATGGGCTCCTTTACCATCAACCCAGTAAGTACTGAATTTCTTGTACATGTCATATGAACCAAAGTATAATTCCTCACATTCTCCGTGTGTAGGGCATGTTTTTGTCATGTAGACTTTTTCATCTCTTTCAAATACTTCAGCATCTAAAATCATATTGCAGTCAGGGCAAATACTCTGAGTGAAACGAATGGTTGATTTTTTGCTCAACGATTTCGTTGATTGGTTAGAAATCTGAATTAGTGCCATTATTACTAAAAGTCTCGGAAATCAGTATATAATAAGTTTCATACTATACACCGTTGGAATAGGCGGGTAATTTATAAGGTGTTCAGTTACAAAATAACAACGACAAAATGAGCATTTCCAATCAGGTACGAAAATCTTTGGAAAAAGTTGGTCTAACTAGTTATGAGATCAAAACTTTTACTTCATTAATAAGAAGTGGTGAGCTTAATGCCTCAGAGTTAAGTGAGAAATCTACTGTACCCTATTCGAAAATTTATGAAGTTTTGGGTGTGTTAGAGGACAAAGGCTGGATATCTTCAGATGAATCAAGACCGACAAAATATTTTGCTAAATCTCCAAATAGTGCACTACAAACAACAAAGCAAAACAATGAAACAGAATTTGCTAAAAATGAGAAAATGATCATGACAGAACTTGGTCCACTATATGAAAAAAGTGGAACAAGTGAACGGCCTGATATCTGGGTAATAACAGGTACCATGAACATAGCAACTAAAATTCTTGAGATAATAGAATCATGTAGAAAAGAAGTGCTAATTGCAATCCCGAAAGCTGGAGAGGAATTAGTAAAACAGGCACTGCCAAGAATAAGGCAATTGCATGACAAAGGCGTCAAAATCACTATTCTTACGTCTGACAAATTTGACAAAAGTGCTCTCAAAGGATTAAAACGCGTTGCCACTGTAAAGATCAAGAAAGGACTCTATGGCGGTGGTATAATTTCAGATAAACAATATGTTGTAATATTATTGGGTCCTGAAATTAGTCATTCAAACAGCTCTGAAATTATAGCTATCTGCACAGATCATGCAGCATTATCTGGTTTTGCAACCGAATATTTTGAATATTTATTAAAAGATACTTTGGAAGTGAAGTCATGATACTAAAAGATGATGAAGTACTATTCGTCGGAACTGCCGAAGCTGAACATGTTGAGATGTATCTTAAGGGAATTTGGCACCTAAAAGAACGAAATGAGGAAGTAAAAATTAGTTCTATTGCAAGAATACTACATGTTAGACAGCCAAGTGTTGTTCAAATGTTAAAAAAACTAAATGAAAAACAATTAGTTTCGTATAACAAAGCTGGAGTGTCTCTTACTGAGGATGGTGAAAGGGTTGGTTCAAGTATGATGAGAAATAGTAGACTGCTTGAAGTATTGTTGGATAGTGCTCTTAAGGTAGAAATTGATGAGGAATTGGTATGTGGAATTGAACATCATATGAACAAACAATTTACAGATGCATTGTGTACTATGCTAAAACATCCACGAAAATGCCCACATGATCATGAAATTCCTTTAGGAGAATGTTGTACCAAAAATGAAACTGGTGAGGTATGATTTGTTTTATCATATTGGAAAATTACCAAGTATGAAGGGTGATGAATTTTGACATGTTTTTGTGGTTGTGAAAATTTTGAAAAAAATCCAAATGGTAGATTTCTTGCATGCGTAAAATGTGGTCATGGGCGACAAAATCATGATGATGAATTTAGGGCATCTGCAAGAACGAATGAAGAGCAATCACAAAAACGTGATAGTGATTTTGGTTAATCTGTATTCAGATATTTCATAAATGGTAGATTGCAGGCTCAGAACTCAAGATCCTCATCATCTATTCAAAGGGATAAGCTCATCAATGCCTGCAAATCGTAGTTTAAGCAAATACTAATTGAATCTTTCAAGAAGCTTGATAAATAACACCACATATTGAAACAGAAATGGTAAAAATAGATGCTGCCACATCATTGGAAAACTTTCGAAGATTCACGATAGTAAGCACTTGCAGTTCATTTGCTCCTGAAAGCTATTCAGAAGATCCTGAAGTTTTTCCTGAGCGCGAAGAAAGCCTTGGTTCCATATACGTTGAGGCTGCTGATAAGGTGACTTTAAAGAAGATCAGAAATATTACGTTTGTGAATGCAAGAGATGTGTTAGGCATCATCTATAATTCAAAGACTGGAAATACAAGTCTAAAGTGGCGCCAGTTTAGACACAATAGTGGTAAAGTTACTGGAGAGGCTTCATCAAATTCTCTTGTAAACTTGGCACAAAGCGGTGTTATTACCCTTGATTGGGTAGAAAAATACGTTCAAAAAATGACGCAAAAAAATTGAAAAGTTTTCTTTTACTGCAAGAAGAATAGATATGATAACAAAAATTATTGATAATAATTCAATCTCATGCATACCAGAAGATTCTGATGATCTAATTATTCTTCGCCGAATAATAAAAAGAGGAGATAGAATTGTTGGTGAGACTGTTCGTGTTATTAAACAGGAAAAAGATTTTGCAAGACCTGATAAGGGAGAACGAATAAAGATTAGATTATCACTAGAAGTTGAAAAAATATCACTGGATAATGTGTTGGACAGAATGCGTGTAAGTGGAATAATTAAAGAATCTAACAATGAATCAATTCCACACGGATCACATCATTCATTTATCATCAAAGTTGATCAACCATTTAACTTAGTAAAAAAAAAATGGGCGTCAATAGAAAAAAAACTTCTTAAAACTAATAATCAGAATTTGGCATTTATCTTAATTGCTATAGATACTAATGATTGTGGTATTGGAAAACTTAAGGGGACGCATCTACATCTACTACAGAATATCTATTCAGGGTCTAGTGGAAAGCGATATAAAACAAATTTTAAAATTGAAAATTTCTTTGATGAAATTTCAAAAGCCTTGTTGTCAGTTGTAAGAACTGACAATCAGATCATCATCTTTGGACCAGGTGAAACAAAAAATAGGTTTGCAAATTTTCTTGCAAAGACACAGATTGGACAAAATCATGAAATAAAAATAGTTGAAGGCATTGATTCTGGTGGAGAAGATGGTATTCATATATTTACCAAATCTAAATCAATGAAAGAAATAATTTCAAATAGTAAGCTTGCAAAAGTCTCTGATATAATAGATCAAGTAATGTTTCTTGCCAATAAAAAAAGCCGTAAATTCACAATGGGTTTTGAAGAAACCAAGAATGCAAATCAATACGGTGCAATAGACTCGCTTATTTTTTCTGAAAAAGTAATGCAAAGCTATGATGAACAGGAGGTTATAGATTTTCTAAATGATGTGGAGTCTAAAGGTAGTAGTATTTACAGTGTAGATACTACTACTGATGCTGGATTGAGAGTAACAGGACTTGGTGGTATTATTTCAATTCTAAGATTTCCAGTAGAAGGCTAACGTGTAGAGTCTACTAGCCATTTTAGATACGCTTGGTTGATCGAATCTACATTGATTTCTGCAATTTCTGGAATATCATATGGGTGAAGTTTTCTAAGTTCCTTTTTTAGTACAAGCTGATTTTTCTTGGTAGTTTTGAAAAGCGCAAGATATTCAGGTTGATTTTCTATTTTTCCCTTCCAGGAATAAACAGATGAAATCTTCATAATGTTAACACATGCAGCAAGTTTTTTCTTTACTAATTGATTGGCAATCTTTGTGATTGATGTTTTGTCAGGAAATGTCGATACAATAATGACTGGTTTCACAGTAACCGATAAATTTACGTGATTAAAAAAAGTAGCAATTGATTTGGCTCTTGACTTTCTCGCAGAAAATGCAATAATTTACGTTTTGATAGCATGGGTTGTTATCTTAATTGTAGCAAAGTCGCTAAAACTAGAAAAACACGGTTTTACAATAAAACCCTACAGTCTAACATACAAAAATAATCAAGTCCAGTCAGTACTTTCAAAAATGTTAACTAGGACTAGACGGGGAATTCGAGTTTTTGCTGATGTTAGTGTAATAGCAGGATTTCTAATGATGGGGTTTGCGTTTTGGTTTTTGCTTTCAAACATTTCAAACTTTTTTATCAAGCCAACAGAATTTGCTGAATTAACAGTGCTAATACCGGGAGTTACGCTAACTTCTGCACCAGCTATGTTGTATTTTCTGTTATCTATTCCAATAGTTCTTGTGGTTCACGAAGGTGCTCATGGTATAGTAGCTTCTCTAGAAAAAATAAAGATCAAGACTGGAGGGTTTGCTATTTTCATTGCACTGTTTGCAGGATTTGTAGAACCAGACGAAAAAGAATTTGATAATGCAAGAAAAATATCAAAGCTCAGGGTCATAGGTGCAGGAGCAACCGCAAATGTAATTTTTGCATTTGTATTAGGAGCAATTTTATTAACAAATCCCTTATTTGCGTTAATTTTACCAGAGCCATTTTTGGAATGGTTTTATGATGAACCAGATGGCGTTCTCATCCTTTCAATTATTGAAGGTAGTGGTGCGGAAAAAGCAGGTCTACAAAAAAATGATGTCATAACAGGAATTGAAGGTGTGCCCATTATAACTCCGTTAGATTTTCAAAAAGTTGATCTGAAACCCGGAGAGACTGTTACTGTTACAGTAAATAGAGATGGACAACAATTAGAATTCCCTGTTGAGATCATGTCTTCTCCTGATGATCCTGATAAAGGTCTAGTTGGCATTATGAGAGATAATGCATTTTACAAACCAATTTACAATTTCATAGAATGGGATCCTCAAGTATCTATGTTCCTTCTTTGGTTGTGGATGATTTCATTTTTCATTGGAATCATCAACATGCTTCCGTTGCCCATACTTGATGGAGGGAAGTTTATCTACACTATAAAAATTAACGCAATTATGTTTTCGATTTATGGAATTACCTTTGCCATATTTGGTCTCAATATTGCATTATCTTATATGAAGTCTGGCTGGTTTACGATTTAATCTAGTTATACCTAATCTGCTCGTTAAATTTGAAATTTTAAGTTAATTTTCTAATATCTTTTCATAATAAATCATTAATACGCGACAGTAAAAAACAAAAAAAGACATTGTCAGAAATTGTTTTTTACAGGAAGCAAATATGCTTAGGAATAATTTTTTTGCTGGTAATACTAGCGTCGTTTGAAGTAATTGGCAGAACGGTTTTGGATCAAAAGGATTCATGTTTTACGGGATTACTTATGAGTGGAATTTATGAAAACTATGATTCAGCTGATTTGAAAAAACTATGTGACGACTATGGAAAAATGATTTACTATGATTATCCAACTAAACATCTAGCACCCAACCAGCATACAGACACTGTTAACATTAATGAATATGGATTTAGGGGTCCAGAAATTACTCAATCTAAAAATGAAAACACGTATAGAGTTTTTCTTGTTGGCGGCTCTCAAACATACGGGATGTTTTCAACATCTGACGAATCAACTTTTTCGGGTTACCTACAACAAAAATTAGATGATCTAAATACTGATTATAAAATCGAAGTCATTAATGCTGGAGTAAATGCGTACGACTCGTTTACTACTACATATCAAATAAAAACAAAATTAATTGACTATAATCCTGACCTAATTATTCTAGTTGGTGGTCATGAGGTTGGTAAATCAGCTGACGAAGTTGATACGGATATACCACTTTATTATCCCATATCTGATCAATTTGCTAAACTGAAATTATATTATAAGTCACCGGAATTTTTTCAATTCATAAAAAGAGTTGCATTGAAAAATGTCTATGGTGATCAGGGTGTTCCAGGTGAAGCTATAACTCATAGCAATATAGAGGATAATGTCCAAGTCTGGAAAAATAGGTGGATTGAAATTTGTCAATTAGGTGAAGAAAGGAATTTTGATGTTATTATAGCAATACCACCATTCTTAGGAGCTGGTAATAAAACACCGTCAAATTGGGAGTTCCAAAATTTGGAAAAACTTAGTCATACAAGCATCGTTCCGTCATATCACCTTGTTAAAGACTCTTTAAGAGAATTAGATAAAAAATGTGCAAAAACTCTGGATCTAACAAATACTTTTGATGCTGTAAGCGAAACGATTTATCTTGATTTAGCGCATTTTGCTGACGCTGGAAATATGCTGGTAGCCGAAGAACTCTATAAATCATCATTACCAATCATAAATAAAAAAATGGACGAGTAAATCGGTTCTGATGCTTAATGCTGTTTAATACAATCGACTTTGTAATTTTTTTCTTTTTAGTAGTGGGCATAATTACCATTTTGAAATATAGAAGATTCCAACACATCTTCATTATTTTTGCCAGTGTGTTTTTTCTATATTACACAAACAGCTACTTGATTGTCATCTTAATTTTTACAATACTTTTTCATTACTACATTGGAAGACAAATATACAAAGCTGATAGCAAAGATGGAAAGAAAATTTTTCTGATTGCAGGTCTTGCAGGCAGTCTAGGTTTATTGGGATTCTTCAAGTATGCTGATTTTGCAATAGCACAATTCAACATTTTTGGAAATATTATGGATCTAGGTTCAGAAATTCCATTACTGAATTTGGCATTACCTATAGGAATTTCATTTTATACATTTCAGTCTATTAGTTACATTATAGACATCTATCGTGGAAATTTAACACCTTCCAAGACATTAAGAGAATATGCATTTTTTGTGGCGTTTTTTCCTACACTAGTTGCAGGACCAATTTTACGTGCCAGACAGTTTTTGCCACAATTAAGGGAAAAAATAGAACAATCTAACACAACTGGAAGATTACGACAATTTGTAATCCAACATTCAAATCTAAAATTTGGTTTAACTCTGATGGCTTTGGGGTTTTTAAAAAAAATGTTTTTTGCGGATAACATAGGCCTTCTTGTAGATAAGATCTTTTCAAACCCGATTGGAATGGAGTCTTTTAGCATAATGCTTGGTGCTATTGCATTTGGAGTCCAAGTTTATTGTGATTTTTCAGGCTATTCAGATATTGCAATTGGTGCTGCAGCAATTTTTGGGTTAAAAATACCCCTTAATTTCAATAAACCATTTTTTGCAACGTCGTTTTCAGATTTTTGGAGCAGATGGCACATCAGCTTGTCAAAATGGGTAAGAGATTACTTGTATTTTCCACTAGTTTTTAAAAATCGAAAATCAAGTGTTGTAGTTTATTCCAGCTTGATGATCTCAATGTTATTGCTTGGTCTTTGGCACGGTGCATCGTGGAATTTTATTATCTTTGGTGCGATACATGGAATATTCCTTGCGACACATACGATAATTAAAAGAAAATGTCCTCAAATCTCTCAGCATGGATTTTTTCAAAAAAACATTGGTAAATTTTTTAGCATAATTATAACACAGTATTTTATTTTTCTCGCATTTTTGTCATTCAGGGTAACAGAATTTGATCATATCTGGTATTCTATGCAGAAATACGTTTTCTTAGACTTTGCAACGGAGCAATTTATCGAGTTAGTTTCATTGAACCAGTTTCCAGTTATTCTAATTATTGTTTTTTTCATTCTAAATTTTGTTTCATATAAACATGGAAATTTGCAAAATGCAATATCCAGAATTAAGCTTAGATATTGGTTTTCATTTTTAGGTTCCATACTGATGTTAGTTTTGATATTCGAAACTGGACCTGCGCAAGACTTCATTTATTTCAAATTTTAGACTGTATTTTGAAAACAAGAAGATATTAACAATAAATTATTTTAAAAATTATGAAATGTGACAAATGTGAAAACACAGCAGTTTATTCAAGAAGGTATTCTGGAGAAAATCTTTGCTCACAATGCTTTTCCAATTCTATTTTACACAAAGCTGCTAAAACAATTTCAAAGTATAAGATGATTAAAAACAATGAACTTGTTTGTGTGGCTGTTTCTGGAGGAAAAGATTCTCTTGTTTTATTAGATATTTTAAATAAAATGTCAAAGACTCATAATTTTAGGATATTCGTTGTTACCATTGATGAAGGGATTCCAGGATACCGAGATGAAGCACTTAAAATTGTTGAAAACTTTTGCACACAATTAAATATTCAGCATAAAACTTTCTCATACAAAAAGATCTTTGACCTTACTTTGACAGAATCGTTAGAGCTAAGAAATGATCAGAAGTTGTCTTCCTGTTCAATTTGTGGAACATTTAGACGACGTGCTTTAGATCATGCAGCAAAAACAATTAACGCAGATACTATTGCAACAGGTCATAACTTGGACGATAATCTCCAAACATTTCTTATAAACATCCTTTCAGGTGATGCCAAAAAAATCGGTTGGATGGATCCTGACACATCTTCAAATAAAGTTCGAAAGATCAAACCACTATCTGAGATTTATGAATCAGAAATTGTATTTTATGCGTTTACAAACAATCTTCCATTCCAAACCGAACCATGTCCACACATGAATGAGGGAATTAGAACAGAGATTAGGGAATTTCTAAATTCGCTTGAATTAAACCACGATGGGATCAAAAATAACATGTATAGAACAATTTTGAAAATCTCTCAATTTATGAATGAATCAAATCATAAAGAAAAACGAATGTGTTTAGTTTGTGGGAATCAATGTACTAGCAGGATTTGCTCTGTATGCAATATGTTAACAAATTTGAAAGATGGGTTATCCTAATTCAAATATAACACTAGTTTGTATTATGAACGGTAGTAGGTAGGATTAGGGTGCCAGCCGTGCCCTGTTCTGAAACCGGCTATA
>JYMV01015822.1_pt1 | contig 17675 bp, 13 predicted proteins | sample 338911 | NCBI WGS metagenome assembly JYMV01 (sample SAMN03354496, study PRJNA234377) | hydrothermal vent metagenome | biome: Deep sea; feature: Hydrothermal plumes at the Eastern Lau Spreading Center, Western Pacific Ocean; material: Seawater | place: Tonga | collected 2009 | depth 2000 m m
CAAAGATGAAATTTGCAACCTCATACTTTGCCCCTTCCTCGAAGTAATAACAAGAGAAACACAAACCCACCAAGTCCACTCGTCAAAATACCAACTGGTAAGCGACCAGTACCTAAATCAATCAACTGCCTTACGTCATCAGCACCGACAAGTAACATCGCACCAACAACTGCTGAGCCAACGACCAGCATTCTGTGGTTAGAACGCAACAATAATCGCGCGCCGTGCGGTGCAATCAATCCAACAAAAGCAATAGGACCTGCGATGATTACTCCGACTGCAGCGAGTACACTCGAAATGCAAAACAAACGGAATCGCAATGACGGAAGATGCACTCCAACACTTGTGGCTTCATCATCAGAAAGACAAGCCGCATCAAGCGATGGACCCCACCAAGCAAGCAACAGCGTACCAACTGCGACTACACCACCTAAAATGCCCAGCCGTACGTAGGACATCGTCTCTGGCAAACTTCCCATCAACCAGGTCGTAAATGAACCCCGAAGACCCATCGGAACAAGATGTTGCAGCACCATAATTCCTGCACCGCAAAGTACTGAAACAACGACGCCAACAAGTACCATTGTGACAGGATCTAGACCACCTCGCCCTCGAGACAACAAATACACTGCAACAAGTGCAACAAGTGCACCGACAACTGCACCAATCGTTTCACCCTCAGGAATACCGATACCTCGTTGATGAGCAATCATCATCGACGCCATCACACCTAACCCTGCCCCGCTCGATAACCCCAGAATCCAAGGAGCCGATACACCCAATGCTCCACCAACTATGATTGCGGCTAACATCGGAACAAGTCGGTAGTCAATGTAGGTTGTCTCTGGCCACATTAAGGAGAGCTCCCCAGAAGTACTCCGAGTAAGCATCAGTCTTGCTATACAACACGCACCAAGGACAACCAACAAAACAATCCAAACAAAAATATGTTTTGATCTCATTGGGCTTTCCCCAAACTTGCCTGTAATGCCTTTGCTACATCCACGATTCGAGTTGATGGAATCAACACATCTTTGTGCACAAATCTCACCACAGGTATACCTAGTTTCTCAATCGGGCTGCGTTGTGTAATTACAGAATCTGACACAAGGAGAATTCTATCCGGAGAGAGCCTTACAATGTCTTCGATCGAAAGCATTCTCCAACCATCACTATCTAAGGCATTCACACCGCCTAGCGATCTCCAGACGTCATCCAGGTACGTATTAGATCCAAAGCAGATCCCAACTTGTTGTTCACTTCCGCTTGTCATTATCAACGTTGGAGCATCTGAAATGGAAGTGTCATCAATTGTAATGAGAATGGCTGAGTCATTCCATACCAACACGCTAGACAATTCAGATGCCAATGTTCGGATGTCTTCTATTGTATTGAGTTTCCAATTTCGAAGAATAAAAGCATTGTTGTTCGCGAGTTCTTGTAAATGTGAATCCTCACCGACCGCTTGTGGTTGAACAAATACGTGAGTTGGCTGAAGCCTGAGTAACCGTTCGTAGTCAATCGTATGCAAGTCACCCACAACTGGGATTGCTTCTACTTGTTTGTCACAGAACGCAGATCGCCCAACAATTTGTTCTTCAAATCCCATATCAATAAGAGATGCTGTAATACCTGGACTGAGTGAAATGATGCGGATGCCCTCTGGATGAGATTCGCTCTCCTCTGAGGAACAGTTGCATAGAAACACAACAAAAATACACGCAAAGAATCTTATGCAATTAACCATCTGCTGAAGAAACAAGTTGAGTCTGAGTTAATCGTGCATAGACATCACAGCGATCGAGTAATTCCGAATGCGTGCCTGAATCAATTAACTTGCCTTTGTCGAGAACTAAAATTCGATCTGCCATCTGTACCGTAGATAATCGATGTGCGATAATTAACACTGTTCTTGATTCACAAAAACGATCGAGTGTATCATTGATTAACGCTTCTGATTCAGTATCAATTTGACTTGTCGCTTCATCAAGAATAAGAATTGCTGGGTCACGTAACAACGCTCTTGCAATTGCCAAGCGTTGACGTTGACCACCACTGAGTGAAGTCCCCGATTCATAAACATCTGCTTCATACTGTCCCTCCATCGCTTCGATAAACTCAGCAGCATGTGCATGCATTGCGGCTTCACGTACTTCTTCCATGGTTGCTTCTGTTCCGAATCGAATATTATCTGCAATCGTGCCTCGAAAAAGAACAGTATCCTGAGTTACAACACCAATCTGGGTACGAAGCGAATGTAAATCAACACCTGCGATGTCTTGAGAGTCAATCAGTATCGTTCCTTCCTCAGGGGTCAACAGCCTCGGTAGCATTGAAAGAAGCGTCGTCTTTCCAGACCCATTTGGACCAACTATTGCCACACATTCTCCATGATTGATAGAGAGTGACACGTTGTCAATCGATGGGTCGCCATTGTTGTCATATCGAAATGTCACTGCATCAAACACTATCGAATTGTTGTGTCTTGCAAGTTCCTTGCGTTCCATTTCATCTTCGAGTGGTATTTGTAGTATCTCTTGTAACCTCTGGGCTGGTGCTTCCGCAGCTTGTATTTGCGCGACCATGCCAGAGAGCGGACGAAGCGAGCCACCTGCAACTGCTAGAGAACCAATAGCAAGTAAGAAGCGATCAAACTCAAGTACGCCATCGATAATTGACTTTGCTGCAATTGCTGCAAGTGAACCAAGAACAATAATTGAAAGAATTTCCATCAATGGACTCATCAGGGCTCGTGCAATTCGAACTTTCATCTCGGCTTTGATGAGCAAGTCATTTTCATTAGAAAATGTGTTTTCAATGGATCGTTCTGCTGTATTCACTTTAACTGCTCGTAACCCTTGAACCGCTTCGTTCGAAATCCTCAAAAGTTCTTGTTGAACAGCAAGTGATGTTTTTGATCCTTTTCGGATTCGACGTCCAATACGTTGCAATACAAAAGCAAGAATAGGTATGACTAAAAGTGCGATCACGACAAGCCTTACATCAAAAACACATGCAACGATGAAGGCGACAATACCTTTTGATAAGTGCGCAATGGATTTACCCATTAAGACAGTCAAACCTACTTGCAGTGCTTCTGCGTCACGCACAATGCGAGAAACAAATTCACTAGCACCACTTCGCAGGACACGACCAAGTTCCAACCCTAGTACGTGACCAAACGCTTGTTTTCTAATTCCGACAACTGTGTGAACAGCTATCCATCCGCTTAAGTATGCATGTAAAAAATTCGCAACCCCACCAATAATAGTCAAACACCCTACTCCTATAAGAATGAAGACAACACCATCAAAGCGACCTGTAGGCAGACCGTTGATGAGCCACTGTGGAATTGTAATAATGTGCTTCTCTGCATTAAATTGCGTTGCAAGTTCTGGAAGTGCTAGTCCACTTTCAGGATTAAGAATAAGTGAAAGTGCTGGACCTAAACTCAAGAGTCCAACGCCTAATCCCAACGCAGAAAAAATCGCAAGCGCAATTGCAAGAATCAATCGTCCTCGCCATTGCAGCATTTGTTTTGCAAAGTATCGAAAATGTGTCATGACGCATCATTTCCTTCGTACACTTCACGCAAATCTATCCAAAAGTTTGGATAACTTTTGGATACACAAGTTGGATCAACTATCGAAATTCCAGATCTCTTGGTACCTAACACTGCCATAGACATCGCTATTCGGTGATCACCAACTGGATCTATGGCGGTTGGTTCATGATGTCCTTCTAAAAGTGGAGAAATTCTTAGGTCGCTTATTCCTGCCCCAACTCCACATCCTGCTTTTGCAAGAGAACGCGCCATCACTTCAATTCTGTCGGACTCTTTCAGGGGAAGGGTTTCAAGTCCATAAATTCTCGATGGGCTATCAGCGACTGCAGCGACTGCAGCCAAACAAAGCGAGGCATCTGGAAAACTCGAAGCATCAAGATCGCCAAATCCTCGGATAGTTCCTGTACCAGTAACTTGCAATCCCGATGTGGTTTCCTGTAAATCAGCACCAATCGACCCAAGCAAACGTATGGCCTTTGCATCTGGTTGCCTAGAATCCAATCGCAAGCCTTCGAGCGTAACAGACAACCCTTCGTGCAACGTCGCTACAGCAGCAAAGTACACGGCGGAACTTGCATCGGGTTCAATTTCTAGATCACGGTGGGTAACACGAGTGTGCTCGACTTCGATTGTTCTGTGTGTTGCAGTTGAGTCTTCGCGCACAGAAACGTTAAAAGTCCGAAGCATTTCCAATGTTAGGTCAACGTATGATTCAGAAGTTATTGGTTTTTCACATTTCAGCGTAACACCACCTTCGAGAAATGGAGCTAGTAATAGAATGGCTGAGATAAACTGACTTGATTGGGTCACTGGGATTGCAAGAGAACCACCAGAAGTAGATGTTCCATTCACCGTCACTGGCAAGTGATCACCTTCAATCGTTGCACCCAATTGTTGAAGTAATGTTAATAATTCGCCAACAGGTCGTTGACGCATGCGGGCGTTTCCATCGACAACAACTTCTTCCTTAGACAAGCACCCAGCTGCAATCATAAACCTTGAGGGTGTACCGCCCGCGCCCAGATTCACTATCCCACCGCGAGGAAATGAACCGTCAATACCATGTAAGATCAGTTTTTTCGATGACCATTTGACGCCAACTCCGAGAGTTGCCAATGCCTGCGAAAGTAACTTGGTGTCATCTGAAAAGAGGGGTTCCATAAGCACTGTGCGTCCTGCACCAAGCGCACCAAGCATGATCGCCCTTTGCGTCAAACTTTTTGAACCAGGAACTCGCAATGTGCGATGACCAATCCGTTTCAAAACAGGTACAGACTCGGCAGTCAGACCTGTATTTTTTTTTCTCATAAAGAAAGTAGTCTCATGTATCTCGCCTAAAGATCGCCACAACATCGTCGATGGGAATAACAAAGAGACGGTTATCGCCTTCAAAATCAACTGGGATAGAGTGCTTAGGATTGAACAGAACTTTATCGTATTGTTGAATGGGATAATCGGGGTCGTTTTCGATCACTGTGCTTACAGCAACAATTCGACCCGTGAGTGTTGGGATCTCTATTTTGTCAGGAAGATGGATTCCAACCTTCGTGATTTTCCTATCATCATCCTTTCGGATAAGTACTCGATCACCAATTGGTTCTACGGTCTCTATTCCCTGCTTTCTCGTAGTTGACTTAGCCATATATGTGCATAATAGTTGGCATTGACAATCTCAGCAGAATATCCTTCCTTAGATTGAAGATATCTGTATCATGGATGTTTTACAAGGATTAGAGGAGATTTCAATGCCCCAAATGACTGATGTGAACCCTAAAACAGTGTTAAACCCCGTGGAAGTTATAACAACTGACCCGCTTCATCTCATTGATGTCGATCACGTACAACTGTATGTTGGGAACGCAAAGCAGGCTGCTTTTTATTACGCCTATACCTTCGGTTTCCAAGTAACGCAATTTGACGATTTAACAACAGGCAATAGAAAAGAAGCCTCCTACTTATTGACACAAGGCAACATCAGGTTGATCATCACAACTGGACTAGGCAAGGATCACCCAGCACAGAGGCATATCAATCTTTATGGTGACGGTGTCAAGGACATAGCATTCACTGTGTTTGATGCAGAACGAGCGTTTAACAAAGCTGTGGAAAATGGTGCTGAGGTTGCTTATGAGCCCTATAAAACTACTGATGAACATGGTGAAGTTGTTCGTGCGGGCATCAAAACATACGGCGAAGTCGTACACTCTTTTGTCTCCCGAAGCGGTGGGTATGCGCTCCCTGAAGTAAAACAAGGCGGGATGATTTTTCCCGGTTTTACTGAGATCAATCACCCACTCAATCAGTTCAATAAAGATAACCCATGTGGGTTGAAATTCATTGACCACTGTGTTGGAAACGTTGGGATTGATCAAATGAACAACACTGTCGAGTGGTATGAAAAAATTCTAGACTTCTCAATGTTCAAACACTTCGACGATGATGATATTTCTACAGAATATTCAGCACTCATGTCAAAAGTTATGTCATCCGGTGGTGGATTGATTAAGTTTCCAATCAACGAACCTGCCGAAGGCAAGCGCAAAAGCCAAATTCAAGAGTACCTCGATTGGCATAACGACACAGCTGGCGTTCAACATATCGCATTCCGAACTGATGATGCCATTGCAAGTATTCGTGAATTACGCAAACGCGGCGTAAACTTTCTACGCCTTCCTGACACGTATTATGAACTTGTTTGGGATCGCGTTGGTGATATCGAAGAAGAGAAGAAACTCATCCAAGAACTAGGCATTCTTGTCGACCGTGATGACCAAGGCTATCTTTTACAACTCTTTACTCGACCAGTACAAGACCGACCCACCCTGTTCTTTGAAATCATTTGCAGGCGTGGGAGTCAATCCTTCGGAAAAGGTAATTTTAAAGCCTTGTTTGAAGCACTTGAACTTGAGCAAGAACGCCGCGGTAACTTTTAACTCACTAGAGGAATCTACACGTGCCATACTACACCTCCCTAGGCGAAATTCCACCGAAACGACATATTCAATTTCGTAGACCAGACGGGGTACTTTACTCTGAAGAGGTTTTTGGAACAGAGGGGTTTGTAGGTTCAACTTCAACGTTGTATCACATCCATCCACCAACACAGGTTTCTGGCTGGAAACACGAATACTCGACGAAACAGGAGTATGTTGAGACAAATGTCATGCGTATGCGACATGTCGTTTCTAGCAAATTATCCGCCAAAGGTGATCCGATTACTGGTCGCATTGTGTTGTTTGGTAACAGTGATTGTGAAATGGGAGTTTGCGTTCCCGAAACTGAAATGAAGTATCACTTCAAAAACGGACAGGGTGACGAATGTATCTTTATACATGACGGCACCGGCACAATGTTCACTATGTTTGGCACATTGAAATTTAAAAAATTTGATTTTGTCATTATTCCTAAAGGAACGATCTACAAAATGGAATTCGATAAGGCACCGAAAGATGGACCTGAGAATCGTTACATGTACATTGAAACTGTGAATGGTTCTCATATTAAACCGCCCCCACGATACATTGCAAAAACGACATCACAATTTTTAGAACACGCCCCCTATTGTGAGAGAGATTTGCAAATTCCACAATTACCTTTGATGTACGATGAAATGGGCGAATTTGAAGTTAGAATTAAAGCACGCAACAGCGTGCATAGTTACTTATACCCTTATCAGCCATTGGATATCGTAGGATGGGATGGTTGTTACTACCCGTATATTTTTAATGCATTGGATTTTTCATCGATTGTTGGAAAACATCACATGCCGCCACCGACTCACCAAGTTTTTGAAGGTGGAAATTTTGTCATTTGCGCCTTTGCACCACGCATGCTAGATTTCCATCCAGAAGCAATTAAAGTTCCGTACAACCATTCCAATGTTGATAGTGATGAAGTGATGTATTACTGTGATAACAAGTACACCGCCCGCAAGGGTATCGGTGAAGGTTCTATGACAATGCACCCACAAGGTATTGCCCACGGACCACATCCAGGAACTGTCGAGGATTCTCTAGACAGCACATATACAGACGAACTTGTCGTGATGTGTGATACATTCAGGCCACTCTTCCCAACAAAGGCAGCCCTTGACATTGACGATGATGCCTATCCAAAATCATGGGAAGATTGGGAGCCAATTCCTTCAGGCAAATAAACTATCCCTTGAATAGTTTATTTTGTTGCAGGCAAAATTAAGCCACTGCAAGCGCCAAAGCCGATACGCACGGCGTCTTCTGATTCACACCACGCTTTCATTGTCAATTCGTCGCCATCTTTTAAGAAACGACGTTGTGTTCCATCTGGCAAGTCAATTGGCTCAGTGCCCCGCCAAGTAAGTTCTAACATACAACCGCGACTGTCTTTCGTCTCGCCGCTTATTGTTCCGCTGCCAATAAGATCACCGCTATTCATCGGGCAACCAGTACTTGTGTGATGTGCAAGCATTTGAGCGAATGACCACGTAAGATTCGTGAGTGAACTTTTTGTTAACTGAATCGCATTAACATCATCGTCTCGCATTGTCTGCGATGAAATTGATACACAACAATTGATGTCCAACACATCCTCAGTAACTGGTTGTAAATATTTTAGTACTTCAGGATCAGACTCTAATCGATCGGGACCATTTTTTCTAAATGGTGCAAGTGCGTCAATCGTCACAATCCAAGGACTGATTGTCGAGGCAAAATTCTTTGCATTGAACGGTCCAAGTGGTTGGTACTCCCATTTCTGCACATCCCTAGCAGACCAGTCATTCAGGATCACGATGCCAAAGAGGTGTTCCATTGCATCATCCATCGTGATGCGTTCTCCAATCGTATTCCCAGTACCAATGAATGCACCGAACTCAAGTTCGTAATCGAGCAGTTTACAAGGCGCAAAAACTGGGGCGCTGTCATCGGGTTTGAGTTGACCATATGGTCGTTTGATTTCAGTGCCAGAAATTACAACGCTACTGGCCCTGCCATGATATCCCACAGGCAAATGTAAATAATTTGGCAAGAGGGGATCCCCATCAGGCCGAAACATTTTTCCTACATTCGTAGCATGGTTCCTCGCTGCGTAAAAATCTGTGTAATCGCCGATTGTGGCGGGTAACACTAAATCTAACTCATCTTGCGTTGATAAAATTTCGGGGGCTGGTTCACCACATAAGAGTGCGAAGATTGCATGGCGAACGAACGTCCAAGTCTCTTGACCAAGTGACATGAATTCATTGAGAGTATCACATCGCAATGCAACTGCGATCTCATCTGAAAATTGCAACTTGTCCTGATCAAGTGCCTTTCTCAACACCACTGCTTGATCACCAATTGCAACCACAATTCCGTTTGTGCTGCAGACCCCCCATGGAAGATTTTGAATCGGGAAGTCGATTCTTCCAGAACCATCTGCCACCCAACTCTTTGCTTCTACATCATGTGTGTGATCAATCATGTTGAATCCTTTAGTAATCCCATACCTCGTAAATCTTCTCTCGGATCATCGAAAGAACACGTACCAAGCGAATTGAACAATTCTGCTCGTACTTGTTCTAATTGGCATTCAGTGAATTCTGAAAAATCTGGAAATGGAGTATTCAAAATCTGTTCTACTTCTTCCACACTAGCATTACCCACACTTGCTGCTGCGGTTGCATGAAGAACAGAAAGAAAACCAAACTCAAGCACACCAACAGAATCATTCTGATGTTGACATGGATGATGCATCCCAGCAGTTGCTTTGAAAGACTGCCCAGCAATTGCACAACTGTGTATAAATCTTGAAAGAGTTTGAGAAGATGGGTACAACTCCCTTTCAATACCACCAGTACGCACCTTCGCACCAGCAATTGCACCAGATAAACATGCAATTAAACCGCGTGGATCTTCTACGATTGGCAATTCGATATATGGAAAGAGATCATCATGCAACATGGAAAGTGCTCTGTCAATTTCAGAAGTCGTGTCTGCTTTAAATTCAATAACGTTTGCCACTGCGCCACATGAATCCATATTAAATTCTATAACTGACTGTAGAGCAGATTCAAAATGTTCGCTACCCGCTGGTGGAAGCAATACACTCAATTGCCACATCTCTTCTCCTTGTTTTGGCAAGAGATCAACTGCAACACTTTTAAATTCATCAAGCCTGTTCGCTGGAATAATCAAGCGTGCAAGCATCCAATGATCATCCGACTGTAAAAACGATGACCAATTGTTCACAACTGGCTGCATTTCTAAGTTGGCAGGCGGGTATAAGCCAGCGTAATCGATAAACCCTTCAAGCATAATCTCTGACTTCGTTGTTGCTGCGGTCTGCATCTCAGGCATCACATGTCGCTGAAAAATGTTCTAAGCATCGAGACAAACGACAAAGTGACGACTCCTTGCCAAGTAAAACTAATGTGTCACCAATCGGCGGAGAAACTGGACCCCCTGAAACTGCAATTCTCACAGGCTGGGCAACTTTTCCAAGAGCACCATCGGCAAGATTCTCTGCAAGCGTATGTAAGCACGCATCAATCGACTCTGCATCCCAAGTTTCAAGTGCAGTGAACGCTTCAATGATTGCAGGCATTCTGGACAACCCCGTTACTTCGCCTTTGAGCAATGCCTTCTTGACGGGTTTTGATTCTTCCCAAGTGATTTGTTCATCACTGTCGATTAAAAACTTTGAAGTCACGATTGCATCTTGGAAGGTCTTTGATCGTTCGTGATTGGCTGAAGCAAACAGTGGAAACTTATCGCCTAGATCTGAGAATTCTGGTGCATACTTCGTACACCAAGTGAGTAATCGTTGTTCAAATTCTTCACTTGAAAGTGCTTGCAACGCATCAAGATTAAATGCAAGCAATTTTGCACGATCAAATTTCGCTGGGGATTTGACAATTCGATCAAGTGAAAAGTGTTCCACTAAAAAGTCTGCGTTAAACTGTTCGATGTCATTTCCCGGTGACCAGCCAAGCAAGCATAAATAATTTAGTAGCACTTCTGGCAAATATCCTGCTCGTTGAAAATCTTCAACGTTGATTTCTGGTAACTCAATGCCTAAAGCATCTGCAAGTGCATTCGCTTCGTCAACGTCAAGTTGCATATGTTTTGAAGCAGCCCAAGTGTCCCACGATTCCCTAGAGATGCAATTGTTAGGAGGAGTTTCAACATTGTGTTCCTTGACAAATTTTCGAAGAGCCTTGTCCTTATCTCTCTTGGACATTTTTGAACCGTCTGGGTTAAAAATCAGCGAGATATGTGAGAATATGGGCCGATCGAAACCAAACGCATCTTGCAACAACACGTGTTTGAATGTGTTGTTGAGATGTTCTTGCCCACGAATGATATTCGTCACTCCCATAAGCGCATCATCCACCACAACAGCGAAGTGGTATGTCGGAAACCCATCAGATTTGAAGATTACGAAATCGTCAACTTCGCTGCGTTCAACTTGCACTTCTCCAGCGACTGCATCTTGCATAACTATAGGTCCACCATCAGGAACCTTAAACCGTACGACCTTTGACCTGCCATCATCTAGATATTGTTGTACTGTTTCTGGGCTTAATGCAAGCGATGCACGGTTGTAACGGTATGCTCGTTTTTCTTTTTTGGCAAGATCTCTTTCCTTGTTGAGTTCTTCAAGAGATTCAAACGCATAGTAGGCGAACCCAGTATCCAGTAATTTTTGAAGGTATTCATTGTAAATGTCTAGTCGCTGTGATTGAAAATAAGGTCCTTTGTCTCCACCGCCGGAACCTTCAAATTCTGGACCCTCATCCCAACCAATGTTCAACCACTTAAGATCTTCAAAGAAACCTGCAGTTGCTCTTTCACTAGATCGTTTTTGATCAGTGTCTTCGATTCGTAATAAATACTTGCCGTTGTTTGCTCGAGCAAAAGCCCAGCAAAAGATTGCTGTCCTCGCCCCACCAACGTGGAGGTGCCCCGTTGGACTTGGCGCAAATCTTGTACAAACTTGTTTGTTGCTCATTGCAACCCCTCTTGTGATTGACGGCGTTTTTTGATGACTGCAATTGGTCCCGTGAGTGCATACCAAATAAAACCAACTGCTACAGTTTCTTGGAACCACCAAATCGCAAGGAAAATAATAATGACTGTTGTTGAAAGAAATCGGAATGTTTGAGGTCTTGCTAGATATCGACCAAGGAAGTGATCGTATGGCATACTCGAAACCATACCAAAAGCACAACAAAGTGCAACAATCGGAACTCCAAATGCGTATGATCGTCCAAGCCAAACTGCATCGATACCATTTGCCAAAACATGTTGATGCAACATGATCAGAGCAACAACGACGCCTGCAGCGCCTGGAGATGGGATGCCATGGAATGCAATGTCATCATCAGGTCCTTCTTCGGGATGTGTTTCAACATTGAATCGAGCAAGCCTTAGAGCAGTACAGCAAACATACACTGCTGCGATTGCCCAAACAACTTTTCCCCACGGCATATCAGCATCTGGTCCGAGCACTGTTAACTGACCATCTTCGCCTAGATAACCTCCAACGAGTGCCAACACCATCATCGCAGGTGCCACACCACAAGTAACCAAGTCGGCAAGTGAATCTAACATAGCACCCAGTGGAGTCACACTTTTTGTTAACCGAGCAACGGAACCGTCTACGCTGTCGAGGAACATTCCCAGAAAAACCATGGAACCCGCCATCGTTAAACCACTCCACCCCCAAGGGCCAATCCACTCTGCACTTTTAGTTGCATAATGAATTGCAGCGAATCCCGCGACGAGATTGCCTAGCGTAAACAAGAGTGGCCAGACAATTTGCGGAGGCATCACTTTGCGAGCGCGATGGCGAACTCTCGTCTTTCGTTGGGTTTGTTTTTGCTCAGATTCCATAGAATGTACTATTCTATCACTTGTCGCCCTCAAAACCTACATGTGCCTCGAAGAGTAAAAATGTTTGAATCGGGTCCTTAACAGGTCCTCCCATGAGTGCTTCGCCTAGGCGAATAGCCGATGGACCTTCATCTAACGGACCAGTTATCACTTTTTCTGGCTCCAACTGTGTGACAACAAGGAGGGCCTGATCATTATCAAGGAGACATTCAATCATTAACTCTGAAAAAACTCGACCCTCTGATGGTGCATTTTCTTTACCTGGAACGATGCCATGGTCAGAAGGGACGTGCCAAACAGGTAACAATTGAAGATAAAGTTGATCCCCATCTTCCATCCCCAGTTGCCAGCCTCTAGCAAGTAAAGTGAGATATCCATGATCTACAAGGTGAGAGATACCCCCCACAGTTACTAACATCCCACTCGATGGCATTTTTCGCTGAAGAACATCACGCCAATTCATAATTTGACCATGCCAATCAAATCTTTCTTCATGAGGTTCACCGAGCAATGCTGCGATCGCTGGAACATCAATTGCATCGATGATTCGGACTGTCATCCCTTCAGAAGCTAGACGTTGTTGTAATTGAGGATCACCTAACTCTTCTCCAAATTTACGGAGTGTTTCTTTGAAGTCATTGGAGTTTGGAACAACTGAAAACGATCGAATAGCAACTCCACTTCCCGGAATTATTATCCTTGCACTTGAGGGTGCTGAAAGTGTCACTTTATTTACTTGGGGTGTGTTACAGCCATAGACACATAAAAAAAAGAGAAACAGAGACGGTGCTAGGCTGGCTCGCATGTATTCACCATGTCGATGAGTTGGCGTATTCGTCCGAAACTTCTGCGAGTATGTGGTACGATCAGTCTTGGTAAATGGAGGTGATCTTGTTCACAAGAAAGTGGATCAGATTGATAAATCTTACCCTCTCGGATAATGTCGGAGAAAGATTCATTAAGTTTTTCAATTCCTAGTTCCGAAATCCTATAATTTAAGCGTATAACATAATCATTTCGCACATAACGACTTGAATGATAAATTTTATAAAACTGCAAAATGTGTTCGACTGCATCTTTAGGTTTATCAGCAATATAATAGAGTGACTCATCTTCTGGGCTAATGGTATTGTTGCCCAACAAATCAGTTGTGATGTGTTTTGTCCAGTTTGTCCAGTATGTACTTCCTTTGCCAGCTATCATCACAATCGGAACCATGTTTGCTTTGCCAGTTTGAATCAAGGTGAGTGCTTCAAACAACTCGTCTTGCGTTCCGAATCCTCCGGGACACGCTACAACAGCATCTGAGTGTGTCATGAACATCAACTTACGTGTAAAAAAGTATCGAAAGTTAATGAGTTTGTGATCGCCTTCGATGATAGCGTTTGCAGTTGTTTCAAATGGCAATCGAATCGCCAACCCAAAACTCGCTTTGCGCTTTGGTCCCTCATGCCCTGCTTTCATAATTCCATCACCTGCACCAGTGATTGCCATCCAATTTGCTTGGGCTATTTGTCTTCCAAATTCTGCTGCGGTTATGTAGTCAGGGTGATCTTCAGGAGTCCGGGCAGATCCATAGATACTTACTTTTCGTATCCCTTTATAGCGATTAAAAATTTGATACCCATAACGCATTTCTTTTAATGCATGAGTAACTAATTTTACCTGCCCGGTGTCGTGACCCTCTTTCGCCATTTTCAGGCAAGCATCGATCATCTGAGCGACCAACTCAAGTCGAACATCTCCTTCAGTGAGGTCGCTTACTTCATCCACCATGGCACGCACTCGTTGCGTGAGAGTATTGTTTGAATTCATAAACCATATTGTATCACGTCTGTTGGAAAACTATCAATCTTGATGAAGAATTGGCAACGGAACATACGTGATGGTTGGGTCAAGTAATTGACCAGTTACCTTTATAGAAAATAGTTGGTCTCCGAGTGCCCCAGTAATATCTCGAAGAATTGGCCAGCCTGCTCGAGGATGAAGTTCGACATCTAACTCGAATGATGGTACTTCAAATTTCCCGCTGCCACTGATCACCAATCCTTGCACTGATGTGTCATCGCCAGTCAATTTAATTTGTTCAAGCACAATATCCTCACCGTTAATATACAAGTTGATCGAGACTGTACTAATTGCATCAGTCGTCGGTAGTGTTAGTTGGAGCAACTGTAGTGCTCGCATTGAAAGTGGGATCTTTGCAAATAGGCCATGAGAAACTTGTAATTCACCGATGCCTCTTCGCGAGCTAGATTCACCTCGGACTCCTCCTATTGACAACCACCCTGTCAACTCTCCTTCAAAAGTTGCACTTTCTGTTTCATCATTCGACGTGTCATCATCCTCAAGCATCACGCCAGCGAGCAGAGCAGTCACTTCATATTCTTTTGATGCATCAACTCCAACCCAGCCACTGAGTGTCACCACTCCTGAGGACGAGTTGCCTCGAACACCATCGAATGTCATCTTGTCAGTCAGCGGGTCTAAAATGAGTCCACCTTTAATGTTTGAAATCTTCCGTCCAACTGCAGTCATTTTATCGAGTTGTAATTGCAACTGCAAAGAAGTTAATCTTTCTTCATCATAAATACCTTCAACAATAGTCGTTCCATCAATGTCTGAGAGTGGGATTCCAGCGTTCAGTGAAACGCCACGCAATTGAATGTCACCCTTAAAATCAACTTCTAATTCTTTCCAATGAGATCCTGAGAGTGAAACCATCCCTTTATCTACTTTGCTTGTTCCGTTTCCTATCTCCATCGCTTCAAGCGTATCACCTACAACTGAAGGCAAAACAGCAAATAGACTCTCGTCATCAGCAGGACCTTCCCAATCTAATTGAAATGTGCCCTTTACTTTCTCTTGAGTATCAATCTTTCCATCAATTGCAAACTTGCCATTGCCAAGTTTTCCTCCAAGTTGATCGAAATGAATACCAGTGTTGTCAAAGACTATTTGGCTTTTTTTTACTACAGCTTCATCGGTAAACTGAGCATAAGCAACTCTGTTTTGAAATGTCGCAGCAAGATTTTCTGGAACAATTACTACCTTATATTGCCCTTCATTTTCCCGCTTAGATGTCTCTAACGTGACAAAGCCCTCTCCTTGTGGGGAGAGAGAATCAAAATATCCCATCGCTTCTTTGCCACCAATAATTCCTGTAATTGCTCTACTTAGAGGTGAACTTGCAACTGCATCATCCCACTTTGCACGAATGTCATAATCAGTCCTTCCATCCACAACTTGGATACTGCCATCAAATTGGACGGTGCCTTGTGACGTTCCATCTTGATCAAGTAAAAAATGAAGATCATTCAGGTACACACTTGCATCATCGACGACTATTCCTCCACGATCACAATGCATCATGACAGCTTTATTATTTCCAGATACTCCAAGTTTTGTAGGAATTGCTTCAAGATGCAAATACGATTTTCCGTCACGATGATCCATTCTGATCATTGCATCCAACTCTCCCGTTGGTTCTAGAAGTTGCCAAGACCTAGCAAGGTTCGCTGACGCATGTGGAGGAAGCAAGTACACCAATTTCTTGCTGATAGGAAAATTTGTACCGTCAACCTGAAGTTCAAAATCACCTCCATGTATATTCATCGAAGCAAAAAGTTCACCCTCGTCAAATTCTGCGTATGCTTTCTCGACAAGAACACCTTCGTTAGTAACCATGACAGTCCCCGAAACATTAGTAAGCATAAATTCGTCGGGCCAAAATGCATTTGCTGCATGGATTGCTTTTGCAAATTTCGGTTGCGGTGAAGCAGTGCTTTCAAAGACAGTTACTTTAATATTTTTCTCTATATTTCCCTGTTCATCCGTGATCACTTTACCAGTAGCCTTAAGAGAGCCCTCAAGACCTAGTCCGCCAAGGACACCATCTACTGTCTGGTAGGAGTCACCAGAAGAAACTGCTACTGCTTCAACCATTGTTAGATTGATAGGCACATCAGATAATCGAAAAAATAAGTTTGGCTGCGTGTTTCCTTTTTCATCAAAATTGATAACGCCAACAATATAGCCACTGCCACCATGCATTCCACGAAAAACAATTTGTTGGTCAAGTGGAATCTCTAACTTGTTTGGTTCTAAACGGAGCGAAGCATGATCTATTGTAATTGGGTAGGGAAATACGTCGTGGATAATATTTGTATCTTTGAAATTCAAATCTCCAGAAAGTTGCACAGAATCCCCTTCAATTCCGCTATGCGAAATTGAAAGTTTTATGTCAACACTTCCTCCAAGCGTGAAGTCTTTTCTTTTTAAAAGCCCTTTAGAAATCAAACGATCCAACGCACTATGATCTAGCAGACGATCCATCACGGTAGCAACCGGTTTAGGGACTGCGTCGCGCAGGGACTTGTTCAAAGGTGCGTTATCAACTAATAGCATGAGATCAACTGCAGTTTGATTTGAAACAGTAATCTCTCCAAGAATTATTACCGCTGCGTCTTCACTACCAAGAGCTTCAAACGACTGTATGACGAAGGAATCATTGTGGACATCAATCAACGCTTTCACATCATGAAGTGGATAGGGAAACCCTTCATACCATCCTGATCCACCATTTACTGCAACGTTTCCTTTATATTCAATTTCTCCAGACTGCGAAGAACGTTCAACAATCAATTGCCCGTTGACATCCCAATCTTTCAAGTGAAATAACTTAAGAATTCTTGCAACTGCAATTGGCAAATCAACTTGACCAGCTCCTTCAATCTTCGATTTAAAATTATCGATCTTGAAAGTTGCTCTAAATGGCGAGGCTTGCTTCATTGCATCAAACCACTCTTGACCATCGAGATTCTGTAATGTTGGAAGTTCCGAAATCTGCAAGGTAACTTGGAATGGAACTTCCGACGAACCTGTTGAACTTTGTGGTGGCAATAAAACTCCTTGAAGGTTCTCAAGAGTTGCTGAGTTGCCGTTGTACAAAATTCTTCCCCTGTCAAAACGCAGCGATGGATTACCCTGCATCATAGAAATGATTCCATTTTCGTAATGCACCCATTCAAGAGAGTGCGCTTCAGGCAAATAAAACTCTATCGATTCGACATCCGCTCCGAGTTGTAAACCCCCAGATGTGTCCCACTGAATTCCGAGTTCGCCGACATCCCCACGAAGACCGATAGCAGAGCACCACAAACGAGCAGTTTTTGGAAGCAATGCAAATAAGGAGTCACCAAGTTGCATTGGATCAACAGTCAGTGAGATCTCGGGAATCCAAAAATCACATTTTCCCT
>JYMV01044398.1_pt1 | contig 17664 bp, 13 predicted proteins | sample 338911 | NCBI WGS metagenome assembly JYMV01 (sample SAMN03354496, study PRJNA234377) | hydrothermal vent metagenome | biome: Deep sea; feature: Hydrothermal plumes at the Eastern Lau Spreading Center, Western Pacific Ocean; material: Seawater | place: Tonga | collected 2009 | depth 2000 m m
TCTGTAAATTTATTGCGTTTCATTGTTAAGTTCTCCATTACGGTTAATATAATGAGAAAACTCTATTAAATCTATTCTGATTTTAGGGGAGGGTTACAATGGGATCTTAGCTTCTACCGCATCTTCAGTGCGATTACCGATAAAATCATTGATACCGTTAAAGCCTGACAGCAGCGGTCACTGGATTCACATTACCCCTTTGTATGGCTGAGTGCCATTCACTACAAAGTGCTTACTCAGGGGTATGACCAAAATCGTTCCATTTGCACGGTTCTTGACCTTAACCTTCAAGGCAAAAAAGAAGTCCAAGGTCTGTATCTATCCGAGGGTTCAGGGCGCCAACTTTTGGCTAGGGGTGCTGAGTGATTTACAAAATCGAGGAGTCAAAGATATTCTCATCACTTCGGCTGATAGTTTGAGGGACTTTGTTGAAGCGATACAGACCATTTCCCCCCAAACTGAAGTTTAGTTATGTATTGTTCACCAAACCCGCAATTTGCTACGGGTTGTAGGTTCTAAACACCATCAGGCTTTGAATAAAGAAGCCGCTGAATCGGCACTGGAGGATCTTGAGAGAATCTGAGGCGATAAATATCCTATCGTGATTCAATCATGGTGGAAGCAGTGATAATTTATCGGTCTATTTTCGTTTCCCTGAAGCGATTCGAAGAGTGATTTATACCACCAATGCTATTGAAGCAGTACATCGACCATTTCGCAAACTGACCAAAACCAAAGGCGGTTTTAAAATGATAACAGCCTGATTAAATTATTATATTTGGGCATTCTAAATGCCAGTAAGAAATGGACGATACCAATTTAAAAGTGGAATTTAACCTTATCTCAGGTTGCCATCTTTTTTGAAGCTCGACACTTGATGGTGCACTGAATCAATGATCATACAGATGCAGTGCTTTATGCGGCACAGAATTTTGAAGAGCCTGTCTCATTTATAAAACTTTAAGGTTATATGCGCATTATACCCAACTGATATAAATTAAAAATGTTCTGCTAAATTAATCTTAAGTTTATTTAAAAATACTTCGGTCGTTAGATAGTGAGATTCATTAACTTCACGCCCAGGAATACATAACGCTAAATTTTTTGTCATTTCCCCTGACTCCACAGTATCAATACAAACCTTTTCTAACGTCTTGCAGAATTGCATTAATTCGTAATTGTTATCTAACTTTGCCCTAAAGGCTAAACCTCTAGTCCAAGCAAAAATAGAAGCTATGGGGTTAGTTGAGGTTTTCTCTACTTGTTGATGCTGTTTATAATGGCGTGTTACCGTACCATGCGCCGCCTCATCACCCTCAAAATCGTATACTTTATAAGTTTGCTCCTCTCCAGCCTCATCAGGTGTAAAACTAATCGTTAACTTACCTTCACCTTTAGATCTAAAATCGATTGCACGATATTGATCAGTAAAAACATGACGACCGATACAAATAGGGTGAGTCCAGTTAGGTACAAACTTGGGGGTATTTTGACAAACAATAGGCTCTCGAAAGATTATCCCCCCGAGAAAATTACGGATTGTACCATTGGGTGATCGATACATCCGGCGTAGATCAAACTCTTTCACTCGCTCTCCATGGCTGGCAGCGACTGAAGATGCTAGGCAAGATTTTTTTTGCGTTATGAGCCTTTGTGTAAGGAATTAAATAAGGTTGGTTGTGCTTATCTTTGGGAACCATTTACGAGCTGTCATGCAAGAAGGAATACGTGCCCTAAAGTAAAGGGCTCTATTGTCGATTAATATCTTGGTTTCCTAAAGTAATAGAATTAGTGTTAGAACAATGTGAATTGTAAATCGAATAGTTTGATTATGAAATACTTTCATCATAGGGTCATAAGATGACCAAAAATGTTTTGCACTCACCGCAGGCATAGCAATGCCTGACATAAAGACGATGAGAATGTTTAACCATTATGGACATAACGAGTTCGTCAAAAGTTTTGGGGAACGAAAATTTAACACTCTTGAGGGAAAGGGGTTTTATGCGAAAACGAATCAAACTTAGGAAAAATATGGGCTAGTTGAGAATTTAGTCAATTCGTCACTGTGCGAAAATACAACTTTAATCGCGCTCCAAAGAAATATTGTAATGCATAAAATAAGCTCACTACATCAGAATAGAATCTTATGAAAATAGCGAAGATACAACGGCGACTAATGGAAATACTGGAGCAAGCTACTGACCAGGACAGAGCCAGTAAAACATGTGACATCTTCATAACAACTCTGGTTTTGTGTAATATCCTAGCCGTTATTCTAGAATCTGTATCAGCGATACAAACGGCTTATGCGCAATATTTTGATTTGTTTGAATTCTGGAGTGTCATGTTTTTTACTCTTGAATATATCTTACGCCTTTGGGCTAATGGTGCAAAATATTCTGATCACGGTCAGAGTTGGCGCGGACGACGTGAATACATATTCGGTTTCTACGGATTAATTGACTTACTTGCAATTCTACCTTTTTATCTGCAAATATTGTTTCCGGGAGCGGATATGAGAGCTCTTCGAATTCTAAGATTAGTGCGTGTTTTAAAATTGTCACACTATAACAGTGCACTTGAGGATCTTTTTAGTGCGGTAAAAAATGAGGCTCGCTCTTTTATAGCGGCACTTTATCTTCTTGCTATCGCAATTATTCTTACCTCTTCACTTATGTATTACGCAGAAGGCGATACTCAACCTGAACATTTTTCCTCCATACCGGCCGCTATGTATTGGGCCATTATTACCTTAACGACTGTTGGTTTTGGAGATATATCGCCAGTCACCTGGATCGGTCAGGTTCTCGCCACAATAACGGCCTTCATTGGCGTTTGTACTGTTGCAATGTTAACAGGAATAGTCGCCTCCTCATTTGCAACTCAGATGGCTCGCCGTAAGGTAATCTATGAAAGTCAATTACGAGAGGCATACAAAGATGGAGTCTTAAGCGATGAGGAGAAAAATGTGCTGCTACAGTTGAAGAAAGATTTCAATCTTACTGAAGATCAGATTAAGTCAATTACTGAGCGAGTAGAAGATGAAATAACCAAGTCAGAGTGAACTGTTTTCTGGCCAAACAGACTATTGGTTTAACAGTAATCAATAATTTGAAAAATAAACATGATTAAATTTGAGATTATCATGAGGGTGGTCTATCAATTTGAAGCGTTGCTCTTAACTAAACAAAAGGCACTTCACCTTAAAGAAGTAAGCTTGAGCTAATTTTAGGTTCGTTTTAAATCTCATTGCTAACGCGCGAAACCAAGTCAACATCGGCTTGAAGTAAAGGTTCTGGCTGCAGAATTGCTCCAATCGCAACATAGCGATGCAACGTATCTTCATACCGCTTATCATGAGCAATCATATCTAATAACTCCGCTGATTCCTTATCACTCATCACCCCATCAATAAAAATGCAGAAATCTGTGCGTCTATTTGCACACTCATAAAAACCCACCGATTTAATAAACATTGTAATTTCTAATCAATTGCCACTCGTGCTTTAAATATCCTTGAGCGAACCATTCCTACCGGGGAATCCAGCGCTTTAGCAATGTCCTCATAATTATTGCCTTCAAACTCCCGCAACATAGTAGCCGCTCGCATGGGTTCAGGTAATTCATTGATTGTTCATTAAATGTTATGAACAATTTCGTCATTAATCAATAATGACTCAGGACCTTCCATGCTCCGAAGTTGCCACGGATTTGGTATCCACTCTTCAGTCTCTTCATAAAATTCCCTTTCAGAAAGTAAAAAGCAAAGAATACTCTAAATAGTTCACCTTAAGACTTATTAATTATATCTAACCGTTTTAAATCGGCCTTGACCACAAGATGGCCTCAAATAATTGAACTCCCTGTGAAATTTACAATCTCATGATTTCGGATCAGCTTTTCAAGTCTTTTAAGAGAAATCTAAATGTACAGTCAATATGAAACAACCGTTATGAATCGACGACGACTCCATCACTTACTGCATTGGGTTAATCGCGAGTTAAATTTGGATTATGAGGTTATTCAAGAAAATCGCGATGTCTTTTATGTCATTTTTCATGACTTAGATATTAAAAAGACTGTCGCAATTCAAAAGCATTTAAAAGGAAATCACCATACAGCAGATTAGAACAGAGCGGGCAACTGGAAAAGTGAATGACCTTAGCCATCTGAAAATGTAATTTTAAGTATTGAGCAACACTTGTATTTTTTTAATGTTTTCCAGCCACCCGTCACGGTCAGACCTACAACATTAATATTAGTTCAACACCACTATTTACAATGGGTTCTGCAGCCCCATTCATAGGCAAACGCACCTAATATTTCCAAATCAATCAACCTCTATGGCTGGCAGCGTTGGAATTTCTATTCTTCTATTGTTATATAATAAAGGATAATTTAGAAAAAAAGGTCAACGCTATAGTGCACACTCGCAATAACAAGCAAGGCTGGGATTTTTGGATTGATCGCGGCGGTACATTTACCGATGTCATCGCCAAAAATCCAGCTGGACAGCTCAGTAGCTATAAATTGCTGTCTGAAAACCCGCAACACTATGAAGATGCCGCCATTCAGGCCATTCATGAGATCCTAAACATCCCAATCACCCGTCGATTACCTAAACAACTGTTGAATGGAGTCAAGATGGGTACCACTGTCGCTACCAATGCTCTACTAGAACGCCGTGGAGCCCGCACTGCCCTACTCATCACCCGTGGCTTCGCCGATGCCTTGAAAATCGGGTACCAAAATCGCCCTGATATCTTCGCCCTACATATCCAGCGTCAACCCATGCTTTATGAACAAATCATTGAGGTCGATGAGCGCATTAACGCCAATGGAGAACTGATAACAGCACTGGATACTTACCAACTAAAACAAAATCTTCAATCACTGTATCAACAGGGTATCCGTTCTATTGCCATCGCCTGTATGCACGGTTATCAATTTCCACAGCACGAACAACAGATTGCCGCCTACGCACAACAGATAGGTTTTGAGCAAATTTCCTGTAGCCATACCATCAGCCCGTTAATCAAGCTAATCAGTCGTGCCGACACCACTGTCATCAATGCCTACCTATCACCGTTGTTACACAACTACGTTGAAAGCGTTCACCGCAAACTGGGCAAAACATCGCTCATGTTCATGCAATCCAGTGGCGGTTTGACAGAGGCCCGCCATTTTCATGGTAAAGATGCCATCCTTTCCGGCCCAGCAGGCGGCATTATCGGTATGGCCCATATTTCAGTAGCCGCCGGATTCGACAAAGTCATCGGTTTTGATATGGGCGGCACTTCAACAGATGTCAGCCATTATGCCGGTGAATACGAACGTGACTTTGAAACCGAGATTGCGGGCGTCCGTCTACGCGTACCCCTAATGCGCATCCATACCATTGCCGCCGGCGGTGGTTCCATCCTGCACTTTGATGGCGAACGTTATCGAATCGGGCCTGATTCGGCCGGGGCTAACCCAGGTCCGGCTTGTTATCGTAATGATGGCCCTCTCACGGTCACTGATTGCAATGTCATGCTCGGCAAACTGCAAGCCAATTGGTTTCCACAGCTCTTCGGCCCATCTGCCGACCAACCTCTCGATACTGATGTCGTTCATCGTAAATTTACCGCGCTGACCCGTACCATCAATGCCGCCACTCAAACTCAGTCATCAGTCACTGAGGTTGCCGAGGGCTTTCTCGCCATTGCCATCGACAATATGGCCAATGCCATAAAAAAAGTATCGGTACAACGTGGCTATAATGTCAGCGACTATACTCTATGCTCATTTGGAGGTGCCGGGGGTCAACATGCCTGTCTGGTAGCCGATGCCTTAGGCATGTCACGGATATTGATCCACCCCCTTGCTGGAGTCTTGTCGGCTTTGGGCATAGGTTTAGCTCAACCTCGCATTATCCGTGAAGCCGCCATCGAACAACCGTTAACAACCGGCTTGATGGCACAATTGGAACAACAGTTTAGAAAACTAGAGACTCAGGCCAGCGATGAATTACAGGAACAGGGCTTAGAGAAGGAGCTTTACAACAACCAACGTCGTTGTTTTATTCACTATCAGGATGCCGACACCCAACTACTGATTAATTTTTCATCTGAACAGGATTTACACTCACAATTTGAACAAGCCCATCAACGTCAGTTTGGCTTCAGCAATAACACAACCCCATTGATCATTGCTGCCCTTCAGATAGAAATGCACGTCGAAATGATCACCGACACCCTGAAGAAAGCAATCAACCCAGCTAAACCACATCAAAATAAGCATAAATTTAAGACCATTCCTGTACTGGAACAAGTCAATACCACCATGTCAGGAAAGACCCTGTCCACACCGATCTATGATCGAAACGAACTGCATTCGGGCAGTCACATCACTGGCCCTGCCATTATCATCGAACCTAATAGCACTATCGTTGTTGAACCAGACTGGCAGGCACAATGTCTTGTCGGTGGGGAGCTACTACTAAGCCGTGAGATACAACAAATATCCCCTGTGATTAGTGATAATAATGCTACCGCCAGCCCAGTATTACTCGAAGTCTTTAACAATTTGTTCATGTCCGTAGCTGAACAAATGGGGGTGATCTTACAAAACACCGCCCGTTCTGTGAACATCAAAGAGCGACTGGATTTCTCCTGCGCGTTATTCGATAGCCGTGGCCAGCTCATCGCTAATGCCCCACACATCCCAGTCCACATTGGCTCAATGAGCGATACAATTTTAGCCGTCATCAATGACCATGGTGCGGCCATACAACCCGGTGATGTCTACCTATCTAACAACCCCTATAACGGTGGCACCCACCTACCCGATGTCACAGCCATCCGCCCAGTATTTAGGGAGCAACAATTAATCGCGTATATCGCCGCCCGTGGTCATCATGCTGACATCGGTGGCATTAGCCCCGGCTCAATGCCCGCCAATAGTCAACATATTGATGAAGAAGGTATCGTCATCGATAATATTAAAATTGTCAGCGCCGGTCAATTTGATGAAGAGGCAATACGCTCATTACTCAATAAACAGCCCTGGCCTGCTCGTAACATCGATCAGAATATCGCTGACTTTAAGGCTCAAATTGCCGCCTGCAACCGCGGTGCCCGTGAACTGGAACAGGTCTGCAAGCATTATGGACTTCCAGTCGTTCAGGCCTATATGCAACACATACAAGACTATGCCGCTCGAGCTGTTGCTCAACTGTTAAACAATATAGACAATTGCGGCTATCGTTACACCATGGATGACGGCAGCCACATCGAGGTTACTATCCAAATAAGCAAAGGCAAGCAACCCAATGATCAAACCGAGGCCCATGTCGATTTCACCGGTAGTAGCGCCATTCACCCCGGCAACCTCAACGCCCCGGCCTCGGTATGTAAGGCCGCAGTCTTATATGTGTTTCGCTGCCTGATCAATGATGATATCCCACTCAATCATGGCTTTCTAAAGCCCCTGAAAATAACTATTCCTGACAATTCCATACTTAAACCCAACTACCCCGCCGCTGTCGTTGCCGGCAATGTTGAAACCTCGCAGATTATTGTCGACACCCTGTTCGGCGCTCTGGGTATCCAGGCCGGTTCACAAGGCACCTGCAACAACTTTACCTTTGGTGATGATCAATATCAATATTATGAAACTTTGTGTGGCGGCACCGGTGCCAATGCCAACCACAACGGTTGTGATGCCATTCATTCCCACATGACTAATTCACGCCTGACCGACCCCGAGGTCCTCGAACAACGCTTCCCGGTATTACTTGAATCCTTCTGTATCCGTAAAGACTCTGGCGGCGAAGGCAAATATCAGGGCGGTAACGGAGTCCAGCGCCGCCTACGATTTCTACAACCAATGACGGCCAGCATCATCTCCGGTCAGCGCAAGGTGGCACCCTTTGGACTTGAGGGCGGTGAACCCGGACAATGTGGGGATAATTTTATCGAACGCATTAATGGCCACACTGAACAGCTGTCTGGCTCCGACCAAGCCGACATGGAGAAAGGCGATGTGTTCGTTATTACGACGCCAGGCGGCGGCGGGTTTGGAAAAACAGAATAAAACCACTCCCCATAGATCTCTCACAGTGACAGAAATTAGATTTACAATGTGCAAAAAGAGGCCGACCGTTGCAATCCCTAGGAAATATATTTAGGCTCATCTAACCACGTAATTGAATGTGGTTATTTGCTCATGAACTGATGCATTAATTCAGCAGGCCTTATCCGAATAGCTTTTATATTTCTGCAGACACTAGCTGCTGTGTCTGCCCTTCCAGAATACAACGTTACACAGCTTTTTGCTTAATTTCGTAATCTACTGGCGATAAATAATCATTGGTTGAATGAATTCTCTCAAAATGGGTAATTGCTCCCCCGGCAAAAATGCGAAAGATAACTTTTAATTTTCATCACAGTATAACTTTTTCTGACCATCATCCCCCGTTAGGACCGCAATAGAATCGTGGTTAGACCATAACCAAAGATACAATTCCGTGTATTGTTGGTAACGGTTTCGGACCTTTCATTATAAAAGTCCCATGAGAGCCAAACGCTTAAACACCATCTCTAAGTGGTATAAAATCACGACCAGGATCATGTTCCACAGAAAGTACGATAATTTCTATCTTCATCCATAGGCACGTCTTGATAATTAATGGTATTAGCTAATTCATTGTACGGTGACCGTAATACGGTAAGAAAATCATCTGCGGCCTGCGTATTGCCTGTTTCTTCACATGCTGTTAAAACTCTCTCTACATGGTGATTTCTTGGAATAACAACAGGATTATTAGTTTTCATTAATGCTGTAGCAAGTTTCATATTTTCTGTTGAATCACCTAAATATACTTTCCATCTGTCATACCAATCACCTAATGTTTCTTTTAATTCATTCGCTAAGTCTTCATCATCCAGTGACTGGGTTAAATCAGTAAACATTTGGGTATAGTCCAATTGTTTATTTTTCATTTGGTTTAATAACTCGATGATAAAGTCTTTATCACTCAGCTCTATTTCAACTAAGCCTAATTTATTGGCTAACATCCCGAAGTAGGCATGTTCAAATTTCTGGGTAAATTGCGAGAGCAAAGGTTCAACGATAGCTATGGCCTCTTTTTCATCATGACTTATTAAGGGCAACAAGCACTCTGCAAGTCGAGTCATATTCCACAAGGTAATATTAGGCTGGTTACCGAATGCGTATCGCCCTTGTTTATCGATAGAGCTATAAACCGTATGGGGATCGTAAATACCCATCATTGCACAGGGGCCAAAGTCGATAGTTTCCCCCGAAATGGCAACATTGTCAGTATTCATTACCCCGTGAATAAAGCCAACACGCATCCAATTAACAACCAATGCGATTTGTTTGGCTATCACCGATTCAAGAAACGGAATGACCCTGTTTCCAGGGGCCTCCTTTATCTCAGGGTAATGACGGTTTATCGCATAATCAAGCAGTGTTGTGAGCGACTCTATGTCGTTTCTGATTGCGAAGTACTGAAATGTCCCTACGCGGATATGACTTGAAGCTACTCGGGTAACTACCGCACCCGGCCTTAAGGTTTCCCGGTACACCGACTCGCCCGTAGTAACAACGGCTAAACAGCGAGTAGTAGGTACCGCCAGAAAATACATTGCTTCACTCATAATGTATTCACGAATAGCCGGACCTAGTGCACAACGTCCATCCCCCTGTCTTGAAAAGGGCGTAGATCCGGAACCCTTGAGTTGAATATCAAAACGATGATTATTGTTATCCAACACTTCACCGATTAAATGTGCGCGACCATCGCCAAGCTGCGGGCTAAGATGACCGAATTGATGTCCACAATAGGCCAACGCAATCGATTCAGCACCTTCAGGTAAAAAATTACCTGAAAAATATTGTGCTTTCAAAGCAGCGTTATTTTGTAAAGACTCGCTTAATTGAAGACTTTCAGCAAGGGTGTTATTCCAAAATAACAGCTCAGGTTTAGAGACAGGCGTTGGTGAAACACGTTGATAAAACGCATCACCTAGATGAATGTAACTGTTAGAAAATTTCAAAATCACCTGCCTTTTAACTGACTTAAACTAAGTAACATAAAAATAATATTAAACTATTTTTACCAAAAAAAATTGTAATTGAAACCAATCCCATAGAACAATTATATGCATTCAATACGACATAACCAAAATTATAAATAAGTTCCGAAGGGATTTTTTAGATAAACAACTTGATCAAGATTAATTCCTTTCGCACCTTTATTTGTAGCATAATAATACCTCAAAGGGGTAGTCATCTTCATTAGCCCAGAACACTCCCTGTGCAAACGGAGGCTTAGCATGATTGTTGAACAGATATGGACGGCTAATACGTTTCGTAATTTCAATTACCTGATCGCCTGCCCGGAAACGGGTGAAGCCTTGGCTATCGATCCGCTCGACCATCAAAAATGTCTGAGCACCGCAAAACGACATGGCTGGACCATTACCCAGATACTAAATACCCATGAACACGGTGACCATACGGGTGGCAACCCAGCAATGATTGCTGCTACCGGAGCAAAACTGCTGGCGCATTACAACGCAAAACACAGTATCTCCGGTATTGATATTGGCCTGTCTGCTGGCGATGTCATCAAGGTAGGGCGCACGGTGGAATTACTTGCACTGGATACTCCCGGGCACACCATGAGCCATATCTGCCTATTATCACAAACCGATGACCCCGCACTATTTTGTGGAGATACATTATTTAATGCAGGTGCCGGTAACTGCCACAATGGCGGTCATCCAAAACATCTTTACGCGACCTTTGCTAGCCAATTATCCAAGCTCAATGACCATACCCGCATTTATCCGGGGCATGACTATATTAAGAATAATCTACAATTTACTTGTGCTCGCGAACCCGACAACAGACACGCACAGGCACTATTGAAAAAAGTCTCAGTTCAGAACCCGAACAAAGCTCTGGTATCGACGATAGCAATAGAAAAGAACATCAATACATTTTTTCGCCTGCAAAACCCATCGATAATCGCCAAACTTCGCGAAGACTTCCCTGATTTACCCGAACAACCAGAGCCTAAAACCGTATTTTTAAAATTGCGAGAATTACGCAACCGATGGTGATGCTGATTAGGCGCATCACCGAATGACACAAATTAACCTAGCGTCTCGCAAGCATTAAAGAATGGGACCGGACACATCGTATAAGAAAAACTGCAAGCCTACTATTTTGGGGCCTGATCTGTCGAAACCGGTTCAACATTAACACTATTTTCTCATGACTCATCCTCTTTAAGAAAACAGTGCTGCAACACTAAAAAAACCAACCACGACTAAAAAAAACCATGAATTAGCCCTCACTACAAAGCCAAAAATAGCTTCTTTACTACTGCCCTACCGATACATACAATCTAGTAAATAGTGATCAAACACTTCAGGGTGACGTTTAACTTGATCTATAACTGGATTAAATTTAGAACATAACTTATCACTGCCAAATAATGAAGCTCTATTAAATCGCCCTTGCTTCTTTAAACGCTTACGCCCTAATTTAATCAAGGCCTCTAAGTTTCTTTTTTCTGTTCGCTTTCTAATTAACGAGATGAGACGTTCGGAAGAATCGTCATTAGCACAAGTTAACTGGAGAAAAATGAAGTATTCCAAACGGCCTTCCTCTTTTGCTAACAACTGACTAAAACTGATCGCCCCTGACAGTTTCATTCGAGTGTAATAAAAACTAACCATGCGGAACCATTCAATGACTTCTAGCTCACCAGTGTCAGGATACGTGTTAAAATAAACGGCTATCATTTGTTCCAAATCAAGGTTACTTTTGGCCTGATTGGCTTTAGCAGAAACCACAACGATATTGTCTGGCTTATAACCACGCGTATTATCAACGCGGTCAATTGACCAGTCTGTTAACAATCCACCCGAGAAGGTAAACCGCTCTTTAGTGACCGGACAACAATAATGTGTTTTGAGTAATTCATTTTCTAAGTCTTGAGCACTGATAGAAACCGTTAATCCCTTTGCATAGGCTCGCCCCTTAATGGTCATTAGCTTCTTTTCATAAATCGTTGGCCGCTTGCGACTTGCCTGCTGCAATTCAGCTGCGTCATAACCTTCCGCTATAGATTTACGAACTTCAATCGGGAAACGCCATAGCTCTAAGGGAAAATCATAGCGATACTTATCAAAACCTAATTCAAAAAATCTGCAACTCATCCTTCACCTCTTGAATAGAAAGATTCAGATAAATTAAAACACTGTTATGTAAAAGACATTGTGGGTAAATGATGAAGGTAATATTAAGTAAACATGAACCTTGTAGTGGTTAAGTAATTTTGTCAGCAACATTTGGTGCCAAACCATTTTCATGTTGATGATGTCTCTATTGACTTTAATACCCGATTACATAATCAATAATATTGGTTTTAGCAAACGGGGCTATAACTTTACCCCGATTAGCCGCAGTGCCATTTGAAGTGGCTCAAAATCCCTATTCTTCCTAGGGGTTGATTGTAATCAACTCAACTTCAAATACTAATGTCGAGCCTCCTGGTATGCTGGATTGGTCAGAATTCCCGTAGGCGATGTCAGAAGGAATATAAAGTGTTATTTTCCCACCTTCACCAATCAATTGTAGTCCCTCGGTCCAGCCTTTGATTACTTGATTGAGGCCGAATGTTATAGGCTCGCCTCGTGCGATTGAGCTGTCAAAGACACTACCATCTATAAGCTTACCTTCGTAGTGGACTTTTACCTGATCCGTAGCAGTTGGTTTTGCATCGCTTCCAGCTGTGTGGATTTCATAATGTAGGCCGCTTTCAGTTCCTTTAACATTTATATTTTCGCTGACTTTGTTCTTAATAAAGGTCTTACCATCAGCTATGTTTTTTTTGGCATTCTCAACACCTGTGGTCATAGCTGCTTTTTGTGCAGGTGGAATATTTTCTTCAGCTCTTTTTTTGAGGTAGTCTTGCATCTCTTGGGTAACGAGTTGTGGATCTTGAGCGGCTTGCTCTCCCGTGTAGCCAGTTTTGATACCCTTGATGATCAATGCTAATTCTTCATTGTTCAAACCAAATTGAGTAATCCCAGATTGTTGGGAAATGATCCAGCCATAGGTTTCTAAGTAACCGGCTTCTTTTTCTGAAATAGTCTCTGTGTTTGTTGATGTCATAATACCTGATATGTCCTGTTAATAATTTGAAAAAGATTTTATCACGGAACAGCAGCCCACAATGAAGCCTTAGAGATTAGACACGATAAATTAAAGGATAACAGCCCAAAAGTGAGGTTTAAGTGCATGGTGTAAAAATTAAATTTTATCAAATCAGGTAAGCCCACACATAATGATTACATTGAGCGATTTAATCGTACTTGTAGTAATCATATTTTAGATTGTTACTGGTTGACCGATTATTTGTCGTAATCTAAGCGTCAGCAACGATGAAAATAAAAGACTCCCGATACGGTCTCAAGTCATTTACAGCAGTGTTACGCCATCTCGTCGAGCGCTGCCCGCCATGGAAAGAGAAGGCCGGTAGAGCTAGGTAATTCTGGGTACCCAACGTACGTAGCGCCAAAAGGGGTCTAGAATTACATCCGCAATGCTGTCAAGCCATTTGCGGGAATGTTACGAAGCCTGCATCGAGCTTGCAATGATGTGGCGGAGTTGACTGTCCGCAGGGCAAACCGGGGCGCCATAGGCATTAATTGCCACGTGACTTTTGCAACTGGCTTGAACTCAGATGCCCAAAACAAGTTTTGAAAAATAGTCGTACGCTTGTGTACACCGTTTGTGAGGCAAAAATATTGCCAATCTCAAAAACTAACGTTAAAATCCCCCTTCTCTTAACCCCTATCGCCCTTGGTTTTACCACTGACCCTTACCACACTTACATGAAGATCGGCATAGACCTCTCACAGAACACTCGCAAAGATGATTAACTTTATAAAGCACACCTTTAGGATGACCCGTTCAGAACTTTTTGTGGAATTATGGAGATATAATACATGACCCGAAAAAACCTATTTTTTGCCAGTTTACTCATTTTTCTAGAAGGATATTGTGTTCTTTCACTGGAAATATTAGGCACGAGACTATTAGGTCCAGCCTTTGGTGCCAGTATCAATTTGTGGGCAGCCCTCATTGCCGTCACGCTTCTCTCTCTCAGCCTAGGTTATTGCCTTGGCGGCCGTTTAGCCGATCGATATAAACGGCGTGAAATACTGATCGTTATCGTTTGGCTTAGTGCCGTGTGGACCTTAGTCATTCCGTTTATCAAAAAAGATACTGTAGAAACATTCTCTTTTTTGGGGCTAAAATGGGACATGCTGTTGAGCTCAGCACTGTTATTCACCTTTCCATTGACCATGCTGGGAATGGTGACTCCATTTATACTGCGCATGTGCGTAGAAAACCTTTCAACTATTGGTCATATTGCAGGCCGTTTGTATGCGACATCTACCGTCGCGAGTGTTTTTGCCGCGATACTGACCGGGTTCTTTTTTATTCCCGTTTTTGGTACTTTCAACGTCGCCATGTTGGTGGTCTTGGTACTCACTGTAATGAGCCTGCTTAGCGCTTATATATATTGTGGCAATGTTCGTGGGTTGCCGCTAGCCATCAATGTTCCACTAATTTTATTAGCAGTGGGATTAATCGTATTCAATAAGCCTGACTATGATAAAAGACTGTTGGAAGTTCAACATAGTCAATACGGAGAAATTCGTGTTATTGACTTAGATTGGGGGAAATTTTTAGTAATAGAAGGAGAGATCCATTCCGGGATAAGAAAATTTTCTGACCATAGCACCTACGTTTACCCGATCTTATTACAAACAGCAAAAGATCTTTTTGACACCCCCGGAGATGGTTTGGTTATCGGCCTTGGTGCGGGCACTACCATTAAGCCATTTGTTGATGCCAACTGGCGGATGAGTGCCGTAGAAATCAATCCAGTGGTTATTGATATGGCTTACAAACATTTTGGATTAGACATTCCAAGATCAAAAGTCCATACTCTTGACGGTCGGCGGTTTCTCCATGAAACAGATAAATCATTTGATGTTATTGCATTTGATGCCTATGGTGGATCCGGAATTCCTTTTCACCTGATAACTCAAGAGGTTTTTGAGCTTGCCAAGCAGCGGCTTAATCAAAAAGGCGTGTTGGGGTTAAATGTTATTGGCGATGGATGGGATTCTCTTTTGCTTCACTCTATTTTAAAAACCCTCGATCTGGTTTTTACCCACGTTATTGCTCTTCCCGCCTCAGCAGACAAGGCCGGCATACAAAATTTTATTGTATTTGCATCGGATTCAGAAATAACGCCTAAACTTCAGAATTATCTGCGCAGAGAATCTCATGAAAATGACTTTTATCGCATCATAATAGCACAGCCATTCAAGAACATATTCACCAGCAAGCCCCATGGAATAATCCTCACAGACAACCACAATCCTGCAGATTTATGGGGAGATGAAATTAATTTTAAAATCAGAAGCACTAAGAGTCAAACCGTTGACCGCTCACTGTTATGGTAATGATTTAAACCATTTCAGAGAATTATGAATACAATGCCCAGTGATATTTAGCAAAGGCCTAATTAATTCAAGCATCAACCACACTCTTCGCTTTTCATCTATGATAAGGCATGGACAACTTTGCCAGAACGCCCTAAAGTAACCTGACAAATGAACCCTATGGCCATACAGCATAAAATACCCAATTACATCAGTTTTATAATAATGATAATCCATTTAATAGCTTACCTATGAAAGATTCATTAATTCACTATGGTATCGTTTTTACGGGTGGGGCAAGTATATTGGCCATTGAAATTCTTGGCAGCCGCATGATCGGCCCTTATTTTGGCGTCAACCTTTTTTTATGGACTGCCTTATTAAGCATAACATTAATTGCTCTTGCGCTAGGATACTCTTTGGGCGGTATACTTGCCGACTATAAACCTTCCTACCGAATCCTCGCCACACTCTTTTTTATAGCGGCTATGTGGCTATTTATCCTTCCCCATCTTACAGAGCCGTTATCCATATTCTCCCGTCATTTCGGATATAAACTGGGGGTTTTGTTCACATCTCTATGTCTGTTTACCATCCCTCTTAGCTGTCTTGGATGTGTGACTCCCTATGTGCTGAAATTGCGTGCCCGCTCCCTGGATAAAGTGGCCACTGATGCTGGAGATCTCTATGCCTTTTCAACCGTAGCCAGCGTATTAGCTGCTCTTGCGACCGGGTATTTTTTTATTCCTTTTGTAGGTGTAAAAGAGTTTACCCACCTGATTGCGCTAGTCTTGACCTTATTGGCTGTTCTTCTCTATGTTTACGACCGCAAACAAACCAACTAATATTGCCCTATTAATATACGGGGCTACGTTATTCCTATCGCAGGTTTGCGTCATGCATGTTGCCCTCTAGCTACAAATTTTTGTCTATTTAATGATTGCAGTATTGCTATTGAATATTTACGCGCACAGCATAATATCCAGGGTATTGTAGTGGTCAAGTAAATCTGGCCACGGTATTAGAGACAAGATCGTACTTCGCCTCTGCTTTATTTGGTGGCAAGCCACCGTTATGTTGATGCGGCCTGTGCTGGCTGTAATACCCAACAATTGCCGCGGCAACTCATGCCTTGCCTTATCTGTAACTGCCAGAGGTTTTGACGGCAACTAATACTCGTGTAATGGCTACCGTGGTCTGAGTGAAACATGATTTCTTTTGGCCTGCCGCGCAGCTCATAGGCCATGTTTAATGCTTGCTTTGTTAGGTTGTTGTCAGGCGATCTAGATAGCGCCCAACCCATCGGCTTTCGTGCAAATAAATCAATGACGACTGCCAAGTAGCGCCATCGTTACCCTGTCCAAATATAGGTCACGTCACCACACCAGACTTGATTTTGGATACCCACATTGAACTGCCTATTCAGTTTCGTTAGGTATTGCTACATGTGGCTGCAATGCTTTTTATACGCATGTTTAGGCAATTGACAACTCACCAAGTCTAGCTCTTTCATGATCCGTCAGCCCCGGACCTGCTTAGCTCGATACCGTCCTGAGACACCATGGTTGCAATGCTTCTTGATCCCGCCGAGCCATTGCTTGACTCATGTTTTTCATTGACAAGTGCGCGTAGTTTTACCTTATCAGAGTCGATGACTCGACGATGGCTACGCCAGTATTTATAACTACTGCGGCAAACGCTAAACTACTCACATAACAGTTTAACTGGATAGCTCCCTTGAAGGCGACGAATCAGCTTTAGCTGTTCAGTGAATCCGACATCAAAAGAGCCGTTGTAGATTCAACCTGTCAATGCACGCTCTTCTGTAAAACTTGTTTTGGTGTTTCAAACATCAGTGTTTTCCTAGGTCTATTATTCAACTGATCGGCTACTTGATTGAAACACCTACATTCATGGCTAAAAGTGGGTCTTGTACGTTTTTTCATTGGTTCACCTAATTGCTTAGAGATGATCATAACATCTCTTGTTAGGTGGCCAAATTCACTGTACCACTACACGGCAACCCCATAAAGAAGGCCAAACAACAACGCCCTTTTAGTAATCGAAGAAGAATGTTCCTTTGGTTCCTCATGTTTTAAATTATTCATAATATCGC
>JYMV01027432.1_pt1 | contig 17662 bp, 16 predicted proteins | sample 338911 | NCBI WGS metagenome assembly JYMV01 (sample SAMN03354496, study PRJNA234377) | hydrothermal vent metagenome | biome: Deep sea; feature: Hydrothermal plumes at the Eastern Lau Spreading Center, Western Pacific Ocean; material: Seawater | place: Tonga | collected 2009 | depth 2000 m m
GAAATAACTGAAAACAATGCCAAGGTTAAACTCTATCGGGTGCTTGATAATCTCCGGGAAATGATGCCCGTAAACACGAACAACTATGAGAGAATATAAAATCAATATGGACAGACCCGACCCTACCCCTGAGGAAATTGCCCGAAGCAAGGATTTCAGCAAGGTACTGAGCAGGTTTTCCACGTTGACGAAGCCCATGTACTTAAAAACCTGGTTCCTTTCAACGGCAGCGCTGGTGGTTGCTGCTACAGTTCTCATCATTGCCAATGTTCTCATGGACAAAGCAGGGCCAGGGAGGCATGCTGAGCAGAGCTATGTCTATGAACCATCACAGCCGGATTTGATGGGGGATGTTCCATTTATCAACCCACCAATGGAGGGAGTAAATGTAGACTATGAGCATTTTCAAGTGAATACTGAAGAGAAATCCAAGCTGGAGTACAGCTTATCGGGCACTCAAATTAAGATCCCGAAGGATGCTTTCATGGATGTAGATGGCAGGGATGTCGAGGGGGAAGTTGAGCTTAAATACCGGGAATTTCATGATGTGGTTGACATCTTTACCAGCGGTATACCGATGGATTACGACTCAGCCGGAGCAAAGTACCATTTTGAATCCGCGGGTATGATGGAGATCCTCGCTTATAAAGATGGGAAACCGGTATTCCTAAAACCCGACAAGGAGATCGAGATAGAAATGGCCTCGAATTTTGAAGGGACGCATTATAACCTCTATCAGCTGAACGAGGGCAGTGAAAAGTGGGAGTACAAGGGCAAGGACAGGGTAACTCCGGTGAAGGGGTTTAGCAAGAGGCCGGTACCTGCCGGGCCGGGTGGGAACATGGTAGGTTCAGCCCTATTTGGTGAGGACGTGGCTGAAGGCGATGGCCTGTCGATCACCGGGCAGAAGGCCATAGATCCTGAGCAGGAACCCGAGGTAAAAGAGCTGAAGAAAAGTGTCAATACTGCGAAGAGCAATATTGAGAAGCTCAAAAAAACGCAACCTGTTAAGCCCAGGCGCATTGGCAAAGGGCGGTACAATTTTGACATTGAAGTGGACTACAAAGAATTCCCTGAGATTGCCGTTTACAAGAATACGCGCTTCGAGATCGATGATGAAAACAAGAATTTTAGCAATAAGATGTACGCTGTTGCCTGGGAGGATGTACTGCTCGAAGAAAACGTGCCCGGTGTAAATTACAACCTGACAGTCAGTAAGGGAAGCACCAGACACACCTGGGTGGTGTATCCGGTATTTGAAAGGGAGGACCTGGAAGCAGCCATGGACGTGTTCAAGAAGAAGAACGCGGCGTACAAGGAGAAGCTTAAAGCCAGGAAAGAAGAAGAGAAAGTTGCCAGGGAGCTGTATGAAGCCAGGAAAGCAGCATACAAAGCCCAGCAGGCAGCACATTGGGAAAGGCTTAAAGAGCGGGCAAGGCAGTTTGCTGAAGCGGAGAGATTTCGTCAAGAGCGCCATATGACCAGGCAAAAGGTTACCAGGGCCTTCGCCATCACCAAGTTCGGAACCTGGAATTGTGACAGCCCGGTGCCCTGGCCAAAGGGAAAAACAGTGCTTGCCAGCTTCACAGACGAGGACGGGAACGAGCTCGTGTTTGGCTCTGTGCACCTGATACAGCCCGAACAAAATTCAATGTTCATCTGTAACCGCTATGTTGCCTTCAACCCTAACCGGGAAAACGTGCTCTGGGGAGTAACATCTGACAACCGCCTGGCTGTATTTCCTGCTGACAGGTTTAAGGACATCAAAGACGGGGAATACACTTTTAAGATGAAGGTCCTGGAACAAGAGTTCAGTACGGTAGAAGAAATTAAGAATGCCTTAGCTATTTAACGTCATGAGAGGGAGCTTAATCATATTCTGTGCACTTGTGTTTGTGCATTGCGGCTGGAGCCAGGACAGCCCTGTATCAAAGAGGGGCACTATTACTGTCAGGAAGCCAGATAAGCCTAGAGCAACTATTGAGGACAATAAACTTAGGGACGACAAAACCAGGCTGCTATTTGCTTCGTTTCTGTCGATAGAGGGTGAAGGAGCGTTAACTCCTGCATACCTCAAGGCGGGCCGGGGAGTTCTGGCCAAGACGATAAACTCCGAGGGTGGGCCGAAGTACGAGGTTGTTTCCTTCGACCTTTACATCGATGTGGGAGGTGGTATTTTCATTGAGTTATCATCAACAAGCAACAGATTGACACCGGACATGATAAAAAATCTAAAAAAGGTGAAGAGTGGGCAATATATAATTTTCAAGAATGTTAAAGTTAAGTCACCCGAGACTCCACCAGAACTAATACAGGGTATCACCATCAGGGTTCTATAATGAAATTGTGCTGTGCACCTTAAGTTGAGAAGTTGTATTGAATAGGTTATGAATCCAATCATGAATATCCTGGAACAAGAGCTCAGTACGGTAGAAGAAATTAAAAATGCCTTAGCTATTTAACGTCATGAGAGGGAGCTTAATCATATTCTGTGTACTTGTGTTTGTGCATTGCGGCTGGGGCCAGGAAAAACCTGTAATAAGTTACTTTGAAATGTGGCAAGATATAATCTCTTCCAATGAAAGACATTACAATTAGCAGGTTGAATTATGCACACCGCCAAAACCCTATTCTTAAAAACTGATTTGATTGGCAGCTGAATAAATTGTTACTGCAATTTTTATTATTTTTGATATATCACCATGAAGAAGCTCCTCTCTCTGTTCGCCTTTTGTATCTTATTTGGATATACATATTGTCAATCCCTGGTTACCTCAAATGTAACACCGCTAGTTTATGGTGATACTACCGCTGCTATGGAAGGCTATTGTAACATTACCAACCAGTCGGGTACAGATCTAAACGTAATTGTCGCGAGAACGATTATTGATACCGTGATTGGTTCGGAAGACTTTATATGTTGGGATGTTTGCTACCCTCCTAATTGCGATACGACCTTTGCTATGACGATAGCTTCTGGTCAGACCTATACTTATTTTCGGGGTAACTATTTACCCAATGGCAATCAGGGCGCGTGCCAAATCAAATATTGTTTTTATGATAAGAATAATCCCAGCGACTCGGTCTGTCAGACCATCACATTTACAACCAGTGCAGTATTAGGAGTGCCGAAAGAAGGAGTGGAAAATACTGATGTTGTGCACTTCTACCCTAATCCCTTCACTGATGTACTGAAGATTGACCTGACTGACATCAACGGAGAATTAAAGCATATTAAACTGCTGGATTTAGCTGGACGCTCCCTGATTATGAGCAAGACGCATCAACTCAATCTTGTGGGAATCCCCTCAGGAACGTATCTGTGTACCGTAACACTCCAGAGTGGTGCGGTAATCTCCAAACAAGTAATAAAACTTTAAGAGGAGGCCTTCTTAATTGCTCGTTTATTAATCATTTCAATCATGGACGTACAACGAATTTTTGAAAAAAACCGGCAGTGGATTGCAAAGAAAATTGAAACCGACGAACGCTACTTCGAAAAATTGTCGGAAGGGCAAAATCCAGCTCTTCTCTACATTGGTTGTTCAGATAGTCGAGTAACGGCAGAAGGCCTCATGGGGGCTGAACCCGGAGAGATGTTCGTGCATAGAAACATTGCCAACCTGGTTCCGAATGCGGATTTGAATGTGATGTCAGTGATCAATTACGCGGTTAATCACCTCAAAGTAAACCACATTGTGGTTTGCGGGCACTATTACTGCGGTGGCGTTAAGGCAGCTATGGGAGCAGATGATTTAGGTGCTCTCAATCCGTGGATTGATAATATCCGGGATGTTTATCGGCTGCATGAACAGGAACTCAATGAGATTGGTGATGAAGAAAAAAAGTACAGACGGCTGGTTGAATTAAACGTGCAGGAACAATGTGTTAATCTCAGCAAAACTACAGATGTTCAAAATGCGCAGAGAGAAAGAGAATTACAAGTTCACGGTTGGGTATTTGATATAGGCACAGGGAAACTAATCGATTTAAAACCAGAACTATGACAACTGACGAAGTACTCGAAGAACTAGAGGGTTATGGCCACGAAGGAACCAGGAATATTTTCCTAAAACATGGCGCCAGGGAACCCTTTTATGGGGTAAAGGTCCAGGACCTAAAAAAAATTCAAAAAAAAGTAAAAACGGATCATGAATTATCGCTGGAACTTTACGCCACGGGAAACTCAGACGCCATGTACCTGGCTGGCTTAATTGCAGATGAAAACCAGATTTCTAAAAGCGATCTGAATAAGTGGGCCAATGAAGCCTACTGGTACATGATCAGTGAATATACGGTACCCTGGATAGCATCAGACAGCAAGTATGGATTGGAATTGGGCCTCGAGTGGATTGAATCCAATGAAGAGCGTATCGCCTCCGCAGGTTGGGCAACGTTATCGTACAGTGCCTCCCTCCTACCTGATGACCTGTTAGATATAGCAATGTACAGCGAGCTATTGGACAGGGTTGAAAAAGACGTTCACGATTCTCAAAACAGAGTACGATTTACCATGAATGGTTTTGTAATTGCGGTTGGGGGAGCTATCAAAGAGCTATCCGCAAAGGCTTCAAAAGTTGGAGAGAGCATCGGGCAAGTAAGCGTGGATATGGGCGGTACAGCTTGTAAAGTTCCTCTGGCCACACAGTATATTCAGAAAATCATCGACAGAGGTAGCTTGGGAAAGAAGAGGAAATCTGCGCGCTGCTAGCCGGCTCTAATAATGGAAAGACCCACAGCATCAGGCCCGAGTTTATTTGACAAGGCTAGCTCCGTGTGGAATGAAAGCCCACTCGCGTCTATTTTGTTCATTGCATTTCTCGTCAGGCTACTTGCCGTTATTTTTTCCAAGGGCTATGCCATGCACGACGATCATTTTTTAATCATCGAAGCAGCACAGAGCTGGGTAGATGGTGCCGACTACAACAACTGGCTTCCAGCAAATAGTGACAAGCCCAGTGGCCATAGCTTTTTCTATGTAGGGCTTCATTATATATTCTTCAGATTCCTTGAAATATTGGGAATTACGGAACCCCAAACCAAGATGTACCTGGTGCGGTTCATTCATGCAGTGTACTCTTTATCCATTGTTTATTTCTCATACAGGATTACGGAGAAGCTGAGCGATGTCAGGATCGCGAAACAAGTTGGCTTGCTGTTGGCCCTATTCTGGATTCTACCCATGTTCAGCGTTAGGAATATGGTCGAATTCATCTGCATCCCACCTATGCTCTTTGCCCTTTGGACTTTTGTAAAACACGAAGATAATCTACACGTAAAACACTTTATTATTGCAGGCCTTGTAGCAGGCATCTCTCTTGCCTTTAGAATACATTCTGTTTTGTTTTTAGCAGGCATCGGACTTTATTTGTTGTATAAAAAGGAAGTGGTTGGCGGCCTTCTGTTTGGCGCTTTTGTCTTTGTAAGTTTCTTCCTCAGCCAATTGACCGACCTCTTTACCTGGGGCTATCTTTTTGCGGAGGTCAGAGAGTATATTGAGTACAATCTCGCCCATGCTGCGACCTACTTCAATGCTCCCTGGTACAATTACATATTGATGGTCGTGGGATTCCTTATTCCACCCATCAGCTTCTTCCTCATTTTTGGATTTTTCAGAGAATGGAAAAGGCACTTGATAATAATTATACCAGTAGCTCTCTTTTTTATCTTCCACAGCTGGCACCCCAACAAGCAAGAGCGCTTCATCATGCCTGTACTTCCTTTTATCATCATACTGGGAACTATTGGCTGGCAAAGATTTCTGGATCATTCCGAATTCTGGAAGAAACGAATGCGTTTGTACAGATCATTTTGGATATTTTTCTGGACTGTAAACCTGGCACTGGGAATCCTATTTACCTTCAGCTACCATAAAAAGGCACGTATCCAGGGCATGGAGTTCCTGGGCCAGCAATCAGATTTCGTGAACATAATTGTAGAGAGCACACATACGGATCGGCCCATCCAATTGCCGAGATTTTATAGTAAAAGCTGGAATAGCCATGTTGTTCTGGACCAGGGTGTAAGCTACGAGGCAATAAATCATATTCTCGAGATGGCACACCCCAGCAATGGGCCCAATTATTTAATTGCTTTGGAGAATAAGAATATTGATGAAAGGATATCAAATTTCGAGAGCAAGGTATGTAAGCTAGAAAAGGTAGCCTACTTTGAACCTGGCATATACGATTCCTTTATTCACTGGCTCAATCCGGTTAATCGCAACGAAACGTGTACTATCTATAAATTGATATTATCGCAGCCTGATGAGACGTTGTAAGAAAATAAGGGCACTCGCCGTTGTCGCGGGACTTCTAATGACCTTACCGGGATTTGCACAACAAATAAAACTGATGAGCTATAATATTGGCTCTTCCGACTGGGTAGGTAACAGAGATTCTGTTATCGCAAGAGTTGAATTCAATGACCCGGATGTTTTTTGTGCCATCGAAGCAACACAGAGTACGCGGCCTTATCTCGAATCGTCTTTGTCCGGCTATGCCATATTGCAGACTTTTGGTGGCAGCCCTAATTTGTCGGAATCCCATATTTTTTACCGAAAGGGAATGTTTACGGTCGCAGACAGCGGTTATTCCCTAATGCCAACATATGTGGGCTATACCGGTCCGGCCAGGTATGTGAATTGGGCTCAGTTTCAGCACAGCTCCTCCAGTGAAAAATTCCTTGTATATGCCAGCCATTTTGTTTATCCGGGTGGCCCCAATACTGATTCCGCTACCATTGCACAGTATAGGCACGCTGATGGAATGATTCAGTTAATGTCTCAGCACCTGCCATTGAATATTCCCCTGATAACGGTTGGAGATTACAATGCGGACAGCTCCAAAGCGGTCATGCAATACCTGCTTCATCAAACGCCAATCACCTACAATTCAATTACGATAACAAACCCTATTGATTTAAACGATGCCTGGTATGTAGCCAACCCATCTACCCAAAAACCGCCGACCATAAGTGCAGGTTTAGGCAAAATTGACTGGATCCTAACCTCCTCAGGGACCAATGTACTTTCGGCCAGCATCGACGATCAAGGGGTAAATGGTTCTGGTGTTTACCCTTCAGACCACCTTCCCCTGATGATAACCTTTGATTTTTCGGCCGTTACCTCCACCGTTAAAATAGACGCGCTAGCCTACACCCGGGTCTTTCCAAATCCATTTTCTGGTTTAACAACAATCACCTACCACATTCCAGAGGCCGGCAATGTTAAATTGACTGTGTATAATCATATGGGAGCAGAAATTACCACGTTGGTGAATGAAGCACAATTGGAAGGTAAACACTCGATGGAATGGATTGCTGCATCATTAGCTCCAGGCATCTATTTTTGCAAATTAAAATTTAACAGCAGTATTATAGAAACACTGAAATTGATTGTCATTCGATAGAAGAGCTGGGCTGGCAATTATTCTTTTAACACCTTTCTACTGCTCACGCCGCCTTTAGTAACCAAGGTTACACCGTACAATCCTGAAGGATAGGCGCTCAGATCGAGGGCGTATTTAGCATACCCGTGATTCTCAAGCTCATGCAACTGCAGGATTTCCTGTCCCAGCACATTGCAAACCGTAACCTGAATAGGCTCATTAACCACAGGGTTAATTTTTAGCGTGTATCGACCCGCTCCGGGATTTGGATAAATAGTAAAGGCCATTCTCCCTTCTCCATCTATATCCGGAACAGACAAGGGCGGCAACAACCCCGTTGCAATAAGATTCGCATCAGAGCTCAGCCCTTGTAGAGTATCAAATGCAGCAATAAATCCCCGCATCCTGGTCCTTTGCCCTTCGGAAAACATATTCTGGCAAGAATTATAGCTCATATAATTTTCTATCTGGTCAACTGAGTCGCTCGCAAAAGGGCTGGAGCCGCTTGTATCATTGCTACAGAAGTTGTCTGTTACGTTACAGGAAGAATTCACATCTTTTGCTGGCGGCGTATCACAAACCTCATCGCCTGTGGTATCACAAACACTGCCGCAGTTAGCCGATCCGCTTAAGAATGTATGATACAGTCCAAATGTGTGTCCCACTTCGTGGGTTCCCGTTCGTCCATCGGCATTTGAGGAGCCTATGGTCCCCCACTGATCATTACGGACAACTATCCCCCAGGTTTCCCAAGGGCCACCATAAGTAAAATTAGTGCCTGGATATTGGGCATATCCTGCTCCCCCACCCTGTATAGATCTTACAAGCCACACATTATAGTACATGTGGGCCGGCCAATGGCTCATAAATTTTACGTTGTCAAAATCGGAATCGAATGGCTCTGCATGGGGAGTCGCTGCAGTATCGAAGCGTACTATTCCGCTGGTAGAATCACCATTTGAGTCGAGCTTTGCCAATATGAACTTAAATCCTACCGCAGATGCAAAGGGTTTGAAGTAATCACGGGTAACCGAAGTGTCCGCGTTCATCCGGTTGAAGTCCTCATTGATTACCCTCAGGCCATCTGCCACCTGAGAATCGCTGATATCACCAAATCCGCTGTAGTGTATGATGTGGACAACCGTAGGAAATATAAGTGTATCACCACTTTTACCTGCCGTCTTGGCAGCAGTGATATTCTCATGAATCCGCCCTAAATCCCCTTCTCCTGCCAATCCTATCGGAATTATCTTATCTCCTGTAGCGCATGGGTGATCCTGGGCAACAGCAAAACTAATTAGCAAGACAAGCATCATGCTGATTGAGATATGCCGGTATTTAAACTTTATGTACATAATTCAAGTCTAAGGTAAGGATTTCAAGCTGTTTGAGCTGAAGCAGTTCACAACATCGATATTATCAAACTGTCTTATATGCACATCAATTTCTTATCTTCGAACCATTCTCGCTCACCCAATAATACAATTATGCGTAGTCTTAAATATGTGTTTATAGCGCTTTACCTGATTGTTTCAAGCTACGCTGGTGGACAGGATCTGTATAACATCGATACGGTAAGGACTGGTTACCTGAATTTTTACGATATCAACTGGCAAACCATACTAGATAGCTTCAAGACCAATAACATGGATGACAGAGTTTTAGCTGATCTAACTGTCGATGGCATATTGATGGATAGCGTTGGAGTGAGATTTAAGGGCAACAGCTCATATTCCGGCCCGGGCGTTAAGAAACCCTTTAATATCAAGCTCGATTTTATTAAAAACCAGGACCTATATGGTTTTACTTCCCTGAAGCTAAACAACATATTTAAGGATCCTTCTTGTGTTAGAGAGGCGCTGTCCTATGAAATGCTGCGTAATTACATGCCCGCATCGCAGGCAAACTACATGCAATTATATATCGATGGCATGCTTCACGGCTTGTACACCTCCGTTGAGTCTGTCAACAACGATTTTATTACCAAGCACTTCGGCTCTGATAACAAAAGCTTTTTTAAGTGTGATCCAATTTGGGGAGCTCCCCCCAGCGGTGGCTGTCCGCCAGTTGGCCCTGGCAAAGCCGCTCTGATCGATCAAGGTATGGACACAGCTTGTTATAAAACATCATATGACATAAAATCGGATGCTGGTTGGCTTGAATTGGTTGGCTTCATTCAGCTGCTGAACTTCAATACAACGCAAGTTGAGCAGGCGCTCGATGTGGATCGTGCCTTATGGATGCTTGCGTATAACAATATCTTCGTCAATTTTGACAGTTATACCGGATCAGGACACAACTATTATATTTATGAGAATGCGTACAATAGATTCAACGTTATTTTCTGGGATCTCAATGAAAATTTTGGAGTCTTTAAAAATGGAGGCAGTCAACCGCCCACCAACTTAATGGTATCAGATATGCAGAACCTTTCACCTTTTTGGAATGAGCTGAGCAACGCCCACCCCTTGATAAAGCAACTGCTGGCCGATGCTGATTATAAAAAACGTTATATGGCTCATTTCCGAACCCTCGTAGAGGAGCTGCTGGCCAGCAACGCAATGAAAAACAGGGCGGTGGAGATTCAGTCGATAATAGATTCTTATGTAGCCAACGACCCCAATTCTCTTTATGGATATAATTCATTTCAAAATGGACTAAACCAAAGTCCCAACAACATTGTTGGCATTAATGTTCTGATGGATGCTAGATATAGCTACTTATCTACCAATGCGGATGTTCTTAAAACAGGGCCCTCTATTGCCAATATTGTTCAATCACTTACAACGCCAACTGCCTCAGATTCCGTTTGGGTAACTGCAACAATCACAAATTCTACAGCGGCCTGGCTGAAATATAAAAATGAATTACAAGCTCCATTTCAGGCAGTACAGCTGTACGATGATGGTACTCATAATGATGGTGCATCCGGAGATGGGGTATTCGGCGGGATGATTCCGGCGCAAAGCCCCGGCGCAAATGTGTACTACTATCTATACGCGGAAAATAACGATGCCGGTATGTTTTCGCCCAAAAGAGCGGAATATGAAATATATGAATATGCTGTTCAGGGAGTTCAGCTAGCCATTGGTGATCTGGTGATAAATGAATTTATGGCTTCCAATTCAAATACGGTGCTCGATTTAGATGGGCAGTCCGATGATTGGATTGAATTATATAATAACACTTCAGGAGCCATCTCGCTATACAACATGGCTTTGAGCGATGATGCGCTCAACCCTTCAAAATGGAGATTTCCGGATACAACAATCGCCCCAAACGGCTTTATCATTATCTGGGCCGACAATGATATTCAGACTGGTCTTCATGCCAATTTCAAGCTTTCCTCTTCCGGAGAAGATCTCATTCTCTCTAATTCAGACGGAACGGTATTGGACAGTGTTTCTTTTGGTGCTCAAACAGCCGATATAACTACAGGTAGGTTTCCAAATGGAACAGGCAATTTTCAATTGTTACAGCCAACTTTTAACGCAGTAAACACCGTAGTGGGCATTGATCCTCAAGCCGATGCCACTCCCGGTTATATTGTCTATCCCAATCCAACATATGACCTGATTAACGTGGTATTAAATAATGTAAAGAGCACAGTGACAGATATACATATTTATAACACCTTGATGCAGCGGCTCCTGTCAATTGAATTAGAGAAAGGCCAGGATAGGGTTAGCATCCCCACGCAGGAGCTAAGCCCTGGAATTTATTTTCTTGTTCTCGATGGCCAGAGTCAAAGAATTGTTATCGCTAAATAAGTGAAGTTTCGGTAGTCCTCACTTTCTGTCTGGATTGGAATAGAATGGCCAAGTGGTGTAAAATGAGCGATGCGCATCCTACATGGGACAACTTCCTCTGCTACATGGTGGGTGCTGGAGACGCATATTGACGAGCATGAAATGAAAAAACTTTTAAGCTATCTGATTCCACTTACCCAAAAGGTCGAGTCCAACGAGAGTGGTACTTTGGAGATCAACTGGCTCGACGGCAAAAAAATGCTGGACAGCAAAAATGCCAACTATTCATTTGGCCCCCTACAGGCAGTATTGACTTTTGGATTATCGGAGGTGAGCATCGATCCGACAGATAGAACCCTCCTGTTGGGAATGGGTGCCGGCAGCATTCTTCACCCGTTGCGGGAGAAATTCAAATGCGTGGGCCATATAAAGGCTGTTGAATTTGATCAACGGGTTATTGATCTGGCTATAAGTGACTTCGGCATTTTAAAAATTGATGATCTCGAAATAATCCATGCTGATGCATCAGCGTATGTCGCTCAGTGTTCAGAGAAATTCAATTTAATTATAGTGGACCTGTTTATCGATAACCTGGTTCCAGAGGTTTTCTACTCCCGGAATTTTTGGGAGGATATTGTTCAATTGCTTGAATCTGACGGCAAGATCATTTTCAATGCAGGTATCAATCTCGGTGACAGCCAGAAGTATGCGGATATGGTAGACTCCCTTGAAACGCGCTTAAATTTGAAGAAATATGAGTCTGTTAAGGGTATCAACACCCTCCTAATTGGAAAGGCCCGAGGGTAACAGACCGATGTCTTAATTAACATTCCATCGTTATTATCTTGTAGTGGGCACATTCATTTGCATTTAGATTCGTGCTTATTTTTGGTTTTAGATGTGGCGAATTCTACTACTCACCTTTGGTTTATTCTTTATTTCTGCTTCCTTGCTGGATGAGCCACGTACCTACACTTTTCCCATATTTGGAAAGAATCACGAGAAAGTAACCATCGTTGATTCAAAGCTTAAAAATTGTGTCTATTATATTGTCAGTGGCCATGGCGGCCCAGATCCCGGGGCTACGGGTACGGCAGGCGGACGAACGGTTTGCGAGGATGAATATGCCTACGATGTAGCACTGCGACTGGCAAAACGGCTGCTGGCACACGATGCTATGGCCTATATGATCACCAGAGATCCTGATGACGGAATACGTTCTGAAGAATATCTGGATTGCGACAAGGATGATTACTGCTGGAAGGACCAGAAAATTCCCGCAAGTCAGAGTGCCAGATTGCAACAGCGATGTGCTGCTGTAAACAGTTTATACCGAAAACACCTGAAAGGAGGAGCCAAATCTCAAATTCTTATAATTCTCCACATCGACTCTCGCAGCACCAAGGAAAGAGTTGATATGTTTTTCTATCACGATAAAAAGAGTAAGTCGGGAAAAGCAATTGCTCAACAACTTCGGGAAACTATAAAAGTCAAGTATGATCAATATCAGGAGAATCGGGGATATGAAGGTAAGGTGAGCTCAAGGAAATTGCATGTACTGAACAAATCACTACCTGCCGCGGTTTACATCGAGCTGGGAAACATTCGCAATATGAAGGACCAGAAACGTTTTATCGTAGAATCTAACCGGCAGGCGGTTGCTGATTGGATTGCAGATGGCCTGCTCAATTATTCGCGGTAATTCTAATCTACAGTGAAATTTTTCTCAGCTTCCCAAATATTTCATCCTCTCTGTCTGCACATTCCAGTAAAATATCTGCCAGGGCGTCATAATTCTCGTCTTCACTTTCTCTTTTCTTAAAAATCCGGCCCGCCATCACAGCAAAATCGCGCCAGCGGTCGCCAGAAATTGTAATCTCCCTGGATGCGTCCATCAACCAATCTTTTTCCAATATTGGAGCTGCTTCTTGCAAAAATGCCCCGAATATAAACCTGAACCCGCCCCCACCAGTTCCAATTTCCTCCTGCATCCGCACAACCTGGCCAAGGCTTAACCCCGCTCTCCTTTCTCCCATTTTCTCAGGCCACTTCCTCAAATTTCTTGAAAGTAACCGTATGCCTCTGGTGCCAATGATGGGAAAAGGCACTTTGGTCATGTCAAAGGCGGCTCTTTTTATTCCATTTATAATGGGCTTTCGCAAATCTACAGTCTTCGGTACGGATGTTGGGTAGTACATCTTTCCCTTCGGAGCTGCAATTCCCTTTGCATACCTCGCACGTTTAAGGTCTTCATAAGATATTTGAGTAGGGTGCTCCATAACCGGGTCACTGATTAGATAATTGCCATTGCTCTTGCCATAAACGATGATATTGTGGGCATTGAAGTGAAATCTTAATGCTTTTGGAAGATAGGGTAAATAGAAAACACTTGTTTGAAGCCCTACTGGCAAGCCCTTATCGAGCATTTTATCCAGTGCAGCCATAGATTTGTCGGCATTCCGAAAGCGCTGTATCTTCATTTTCACACCCAGCCTCCGGGTGGCTCTGCTAAAAACCAATCCAGGGAAAATCCGGTAGGAGGTGATAGGCAGGTTATTCAGCTTCAGGAATGTAACATGGCTAAAGAATATGCCTGATCCAATGCCAAACACCATTGCCTCGCTGATATCCAACCCGTGAAACCTCAGTAAATTCGATGTAACACCATTCTCACAATGCGCGGATTGCACGTGGTCAAAACCCATAATGGCTTTGTGCTGTACAGCATTCGAAACTTCGGTGGTGCTATTCAATGGCCTTCAATTGCTCTACTGTGACTTTCAAGACGTGGGCATATTTTTCCAAAACGGGCAGCTTCAACTTAGCAAATACCTTAGGTCGCAGATGGCGTTTTACTGTCCAGGTAAAGTATCCCATGTGCTGCGCCAGCAGTCCTGGTTTCATGAGATTTTTCTCCATATGATAAGCCAATGTGCTCAGTTCCCCCGCCAATACTTTCTTCTTAGTCGCTGCAACCTTATCATCTATTAGCTCCCAGGCTTGTTCCAGGGCCACATTTTTTGGTTCGAAGCCAACGCTGTGCTTTTGCGTATAGTTGCCGTCTTTATCTACCGCGTATTCGAGGAGCCTGTTCTTCCCTTCATAGAGCTTATTCTCGTCTTCCTGGGGTACCTCGTCCTCTTTCACAGCTTGAGTATCTCATTTGCTCTATCGATGAATATTTTCATGCTGCACTCCGCGGCTAACTTTCCATCACTGAATACCTTGCCCACAATTATGGTAATGTCAAGAATCTCGTGCATCGTCTTCACCTCAGTAGTAATGTTCGAATTTACTTTCGGTAAGAAATTAATTTCTAAGTCCTTGATGGCTCCTATATATCCCATAGGCACTTCATCCCCACCATCTCCGAAATTTTTAAAGTAGTAGCTGGCCCCAGCCGCAACAGTTTGTGCAATATTCTCAATCAAGCCAGGTTCTGTGAATAATCCATTCTCACTAAATATATTATCCTCCGTAATATACAACCCTGAAATTGAGCTGGTACGATCACATTCCACCAATGCATCTATCATCACAAAGGGAGGCCTTTGCGGGATAATATCTAATATGGGTTTACCTTGAACTAACATTCTCTTGCTAACCATGTAAATTTACGCGATTATTTCAATTTAGGAAGTGTCGAAATCAGCAAACAGTAAGCAGTGCGTAGGCGTAGGTAAATCGTGCACTCTCAGGAACCATCAATAATATTTGCTGTCCTTTTTTGAGGTTTCCTGAGTAGAAAAGTTCTTCCAGCATCAGATAAATAGATGCGGATCCTACGTTACCCACCTTGTCGAGATTGGTAAACCACTTCTCGGCGGCAATAGGAATGCCCAGCCTGGCGGTTTCGTCCATGATCTGTTGGCGAAAGTATTCAGAAGAAATATGAGGAAGGAAATAGTCTATTTTGCTGATATCAAAGTTCTTGTTCACGGTAATATCCTTAATCATTTGCGTACCCACGGCGGTAATGTGCTTGTCCAGCAGCTTCACATCTTGTTGCATGCTGAACACCGATTCGTCCAACCACTCATTGGGTTCGAAATCCTTCCAGCCTTTGATGCTACCATTCTCTAGTTTATCAGCTCCAGCATACATACATGTATCGAGCTGATTGGCAAATGATAACATCTCAATCCAATCTATTCGCAGGGACATGTCTCCTCTAGGCTCCGGTTCCAGCAAGGCTGCAGATGCTCCATCTGATAACATCCATCGCAAGAATTCCTTCTCAAAGGCCACAATGGGTCTTTCATTGAGCTCATTGAGTTTTTCGGCTTCATTGTTAAAAAGTTTCGCGACCATCCATTGCGAGATGATTTCAGATCCTGAGCAGATGGCATTTTTTGTAGCGCCGGCTTTAACAGACAAATAAGAATATTTCATGGCGTTCATTCCTGAGCAACATGATCCACTCGGCGATATGATCTCGATGGGGTTTCCCTTTAACTCACCGTGAACCATAGAGGCATGGGAAGGCAACAATTGATCTGGAGAGGTTGTGCCACAGGCGAGGAGCTCTAAATCATCCAGCCCAAAGTCATCATCAAAAATACCCTTAACTGCTTCCGCTGTAATCTGAGCGTTTGAATGTGTCGCACGCCCATTTTTATCCACGGCAAAGTAGCGATTGTTAATGCCGTTTCGCCTCAATACTAAGGCCTTGGCGCGAGATTCCTCGTTATAAATCAACCCCAGCCAATTCTCCATATCTTCATTGGAGATGGGGTTGTTAGGAAAGAACTTCGAAAATCTATTTATGTAAACTTCTCCCGCCAAAACTTATTCGTTATCTGATGATCGTTGTTGGATTTGAGATGGCAAAATTACATTTTTTTAAACAGATTTTATCAATTAGAGATAAATCTATTCTCTTCGTACACGATATCCTCAAGATAGCCAATGTCTGCTTTTATCTTGCCCTGACGGAATATGCTGGTGATATAAAAAATTAATGTCGTGAGCGGTGAGAGCAGAACAATTCCGTTTAGCAGGTAAAACGCAAAGAAATTTAACCTTGTCCTTCGCTTAGGATCCCCGGGGCCACCTTTCACCAGGATAAATTTAGCCCAAAAGGAGAATATTTTATTCGCTGTTTTTTCCAAGCTGCTGAGATTGGGAATGATGTGGACAGCTCCCAGTTTTAGAAGTTTTGCATGCATGCCCTCAAAATTTCCACTTCTCAGCGAATTTTGTATTTCTTCACCAAACTTAGGGGCCTCGTCAATATCTTTTTGAGAAACACCCGAGCTTCCCTTTTTTCCATAGAGCATCCATCTCAATATGGTATAGACGCTCACAAGGTTGTATGCCTTATCATAAAAGACAATGTTGCCAACTAGCTTAGCCCCAATTGATTGCAACCTGCGTTTCATCTTTTCCTGTCCAGCAAGCCACATATTTCTGCAACCAACTATTGTCACAACCGGTGTACCCTTGAAAATACGTTTCGCCTTTTCTGACTGTAAAAATGAAGAAATGGGAATGGAAACTGATAAATACCATGTTTGATATGCGATCACTATTAAATCGTAATCGGCATCGTCCTCAATATCAGATTGCTCCAGCTCACATGGAATCTCTTGAAAAGACTCCGGGAATGCGTCAAAAAATTGTTTTGAAGTCCAGGGAAAGGGGTACGGTTTTGAAGGTTTCAGCTCTTCAACATCGAGCTGAGTAGCTGCTTCCTTCACGAGGGGTGAGAGCGCTGAATTCACTATTTCCGTAAGTTGCCCCGTTTGTGAATAAAATACGACCAGCACCTTCATTAGCACTCTTTCTTTACGCTATCCGGGTTTTTAGAGCATCTGCAATCCTCAGAATCCAATCCTTGTATTCATCCCCCTCAGCGCTGTCAGCGCTGGGTTCCTGTTCAACTGATAATTGATAGGCTTCCTCCGCATTCATGTTACTCCATGCTTCGATAACCTCATTGGAAGCTTCAGTATGTGCTTCAGCGAAATATCTTGTCCGGCAAGCTAGCGTAGCGCCACACACAAGCTGTTTTTGATAGTCACCTGCTGCCTGGTAAATTAGCCCGAGCTCCCGCTCAGTACAGCCACCTACGTATGCACAGGCTATTCCAATTCCCCTCCAGAGGTCTGCCTTGCGCTCTCCTGAAAAATCACCTATGATGAGCGCTGCTTTTCCTATCTCTGCCCCGCTGGTATACCAAATACTTCTGCCTACGCCCTGATCAAACGGAGAGGTTGCATCCTCTGTTAACAAATCAGGAATCTCATGCTTGCTTTGCGTTCTTCTCTTGTTAAACAATCCAAAATAATAACCCATTCCATCAACTACGCGCCATTTCAGTAACGGTTGCATATTCTCAATAAATTTTGTTGGTGCTTTGTGAAGCTTGGCCAGCGCCCAACCCAAACCAACATGAATATGAACAGCATGTTCATTTGCAGCTTTATCCCGTAATGAGTACCACTTGTCCAAAGATATTCCATCTGATAAATCCTGAACTGCCAATTCCATGGCAGCAGCTTCATAGGCAATGGATCTATATTC
>JYMV01012132.1_pt1 | contig 17661 bp, 19 predicted proteins | sample 338911 | NCBI WGS metagenome assembly JYMV01 (sample SAMN03354496, study PRJNA234377) | hydrothermal vent metagenome | biome: Deep sea; feature: Hydrothermal plumes at the Eastern Lau Spreading Center, Western Pacific Ocean; material: Seawater | place: Tonga | collected 2009 | depth 2000 m m
ATCAAATTTTAAGAAAGTAACTTGAATGAGGGGGGGGGGGTCGAGCCCTCATAATTATTTTTGCCCTCCAAAAGAAGAAGTGTTTTTAGTAAAAATGTTGACGTATCCTATTAAAAACCGTTATACGCTCTCTGGATTTTGGGTATTTGGTTTAGCTAAAAATGACGTGACACATAAAAATTGGAGTGAGCAGAAATGGTCTCATTTAAAAGAATTCACCACGTCGCTATCGAAGTAAGTGACATCAAGAATTCACAATCGTTTTACGAAAACCATTTTGGTTTAGAGACCTACTTTGAGCATGATACGGCATCCGGGATACCGGTAGTTTGCCTTCGGCTTGGTGATACGGTTTTGGAACTTAGGGCTGGAGATGTGCCCCCCGGTGGGTATGGGGGTTGCTATTTCTGTCTGGAGAGCGATGACTTGGAAGGGGACGTTGGAAGCTTAAAAAAAGCTGGTGTTATTATAGATCAGGAAATCCATGAAACTACCCCCAGGAATTACCAAGAGCGGCGGTGGAAACGTGCAGTATTTAGAGGACCCGATGGAGAGCTGATTGAAATACGGGGTAGGTAAGTTAAGGTTCCGGCACTTGGTAAGCTTTATAATTGGTCTGGTTATTCCGACCTTGTAGGGCCTTTGGCCCTATGACCATTTTTGTGAATGTAGAACCATTAGCTTGTAAATCCAGACCAATTGCTGATTTTTTGGATGGTCATACAAGCAAATATTTTTAAAAGAAACTTTTTTTATTTGCGAACCAGTTCAATCAATTCGTTATCTGTTGGGAAGCGGCCTTCCTTCTTCTTGGAGAAAACCAACTTATCATCGACAGTTATTTCGAATACACCGCCAGATGAGGCAACTAAATCGACGTTCGTTTTAAACTTCTCTTTAACCAAGTCTCTCGCACGGAGAGCACGAGGCTGATAATTTCACTCTGCACAATACTCAATTGAAATTTTCATTTAATTACTCCTGGTGACCCATAACAATTTTATCACGTTCCTGAATTATAAAGTCTCTATTTGAGATGATCCAACTGAGTTCATCTGTATTTAATGAACCATTATCAGACAACCAATTTAAACCACCAATAATTGCGTATTTGTCATCTTTAATTAGAGCGTTTGACTGGCCAGCGTAATAGAAGACTTCTAGGCGGCCTTCCCATTTCTTATTTACACACCATTCCATTAGATTATCCAGTGTCTCGCTGGTTTTTTGTTTTACGCTTCTTTCAATGGTTTTTGTGCCAGATTTTTGATTACCATATCCGATATACACCATAACACCGCGTTTCAAACACCCACCGAGTATTGATCTGAACTCTTTGTCTTCAGCATAGCTTACAGCCCATCCGGATAGAATAACCACGGTTTCATTGGCTGTTTTGAGTGCGTTAATTAACTTTTTCCTGTGTTCCTCATGGGTTTGAAGGGTGTCGATGGGATCTTTAATAATTGTCTTGATGTGTTCTGATAGAACTTGGTTGTCCAATCTATCGACGTCGGCGATGAATTCCTCATTCTTCCTGCTACGTCGCATTTGACGGTGGTTGAGGTGAAATATAATGACAACGAGTATTCCTGGATATATTGCTAATTTGCCGTGAAAGATGTAAGCGGCAAATATTGAAATGAGTGCGAATGTCCAAATCAGCCAGTATCCAATAATCCCGAAACCAAGCCACTTGGCCAGCTCATAGGACTTATCAATTTTGCGGCCAAATAAGAACCCAAATGTAATTGTTACACCAATGGAACCCACCCAATACAAAGGATCCATGTTAACTACCTCACCTCAATTATGCCGTTACTCTTAATCAATCTACAAATAGGTAGTTATGTTCATTAAGCCCAGCTTTTAATGCATGTGTCAGGAAATCGTCGTGTTGTGTGATTATTTTTTATTACGCTCTATCAGGAACGTTGCGCGACTAGCGTCTAGTGCGAATTTATATATTTTCAATTTCTGTTAGCTGTAACTGAGATAGAAGATGTCGCCAACAGAAGTTTATTTCAAGATAAAAGTAAGTGAGATCATTATTATGGATATCTTGATCTTCAATATATTGGAAAGTGTTAACTAATACTCATCGTTAACGGTTTCGAGCCGAGCCTCGGTTCATTCCTGGACTTATGGGAGAGCGCGAAGGTTTCGGCCCGAAGGATTTGGTGACGGGTTTGCCGCCTTTGTTGGGAATTTCTCCAATTTTTCTTTCATTGGTAGCGGAGGGTTTGTGAATCTTTTTGACACCAGGTTTTCGATTTGGACGTTTGTTTCCGGGCATGAACCTTCTCCGTCGATTGTTGTATTTTCGCCGCCATTGGCGGACAACGCACTTACTAAGGGAATACTAAACAACTGATCCCCTCCCGGCAAACCACTCAGGGACATGGCATCCAAATTAGATATTTTTGTATTTTATGACTTCAACCGTACCCCCCTCATGTCGCAAGCTGATACCACTTATTGCCTTAGGCAATGGCACCATAGTAACTTGTGGTTTAAGTGTATTAAAAGCAGAGAATATAGGAATATTTTTATGGTGGAATTAGGCGATAAAAAGAAACACGCACATACTTTGTTACCGTCCGAACCAGCTCTACGGGTCAGGGCTATTGAAACGTTATTGGTTGAAAAGGGTCTTATTGATCCTGCTGCAATCGATGCAATGGTTGAAGCATTTGAAGGTAGGATTGGGCCAAAGAATGGTGCCCGGGTGGTTGCCAAGGCGTGGAAAAATCTGGAGTACAAGGCGCGTTTACTTCTCGATGCAAGTGGAGCGATTGCTGAGTTGGGTTATTCCGGCCTTCAGGGCGAGCATATGGTCGCCATTGAGAACACGGAGAGTGTCCATAATTTAGTCGTTTGTACGCTTTGCTCTTGCTACCCCTGGCCCGTTCTTGGTGTGCCACCTGCATGGTATAAATCTCCAGCCTATCGTGCCCGAGCAGTTCGCGATCCACGCGGTGTACTTGCTGAATTTGGTGTCAATCTGGCTATGGATACCGACATTCAGGTCTGGGATTCAACTTCCGAAATTCGTTATCTTGTTATTCCGCAGCGACCCGAAGGAAGCGAGAGCTATTCAGAGGAGACCCTTGCATCTCTTGTTACGCGTAATTCGATGGTCGGGACTGGTATCGTTACCATTCCTGAAATCAAAAAAGGTTAAAGGGTATGGATGGAATTCATGACCTTGGAGGTATGGAAGGATTTGGTTCACTTCAGATTGAGGAGAACGAACCGGTATTTCATGCCGACTGGGAGGCCCGAACCATGGCAATGCGGGTATTAATGGGATTTTGGCGGAAATGGAACATTGATGCTGGACGTCACTCTATCGAAAATCTTCCACCTGCTGATTATTTGGGATTTTCCTATTATGAAAAATGGCTAGCTTCATTGGTCAACCTTCTGGTAGGTGCGGAGTTAGTAACTGTCGATGAAGTAAAGAAGGGATTTTCCGCGACAGCTGCTAAAAAATCTATACCTCCCATCGACGCTGCCGGGTTGGAAGCATTTTTACCTGTCGGTAAGCCTGCGATGCGCGAGTTGGGAACAAATCCACAATTTTCCGTGGGCGACCGCGTGCATACCCTTTCCCATATGCCGTCGGGTCACCACCGTTTACCCCGCTATATCCGGGGGCATTTTGGAGAAATTGTTCTCTATCATGGGGCACATGTGTTTCCCGATACAAACGCATGTTTTGCAGGAGAGAACCCGCAACACCTTTATACCGTCCGTTTTTCTGCAGAAGAGTTGTGGGGAGGTGATGCTAGTATTAGGGATACGGTGACAGCTGATCTTTGGGAGAGTTATCTTGAGCCAGAGTGACTTGCAGGAACAGGTTTTCGCGGAACCTTGGCATGCTCAACTTTTTGCGACCACACATACCTTGGCTTCGGCGGGTCACTTTGAATGGAAGGATTGGACAAATCACTTCTCTGCCGCTTTAAAATCTTCTGATGGCTTAAGTCCCTCTGACGGCGATGCGGCATATTACGAGATTTGGCTAGAAGCGTTTGAAGAATTTCTGATTATCCGACACCTCGCCGATAATGAAGGACTGGCAAAACTGAAAGGCGCTTGGACCAGTGCCTATCTCAGAACACCACATGGGGCACCTGTAGAACTCATTAAACGATAGTCTGTTCTCTAAATTTGAGTTCAAATTATTGAAACCTAGTGATTGCACGATTTAGTTGAAAAAAATCTTGTGCGATACCTATGGCTTTAAAAGGGGTTACGCTTGCCGCTGTTAACCTTAATCCGGTACATCCCAAGTGGGTGCTACACCGGCCGCTGCCTCCACTAGAGAGCGGCAGCGAATGCCAACGCCTGCACCTTCGCATTGGAAATTAGTGCAGTAGCTGAATGCAAGCTTGCGTTCCCGGTCGCAGAAGCCAAGTGCACCCCCAGAGCCGAGTTTACCAAAGGCGCTCAAGTTACTCCCCATCGGGATATACGGTGGACTGTTTTGCTCAAAACCAAGTCCCATCCGCAAAGGCCAATGGGTCATCTCACAAATTCCTTTCCATTGTAATTTTGACAGGTGTTTCACGGTATCGGGTTTTAAGAGCCTAATACCATCTAATTCGCCATCATTCGCAAGCATGGCATATATACGGGCAACACCGCGGGCATTTCCATGCCCCCCGAATGGTGGCAATTCGCCTTTACGAATTTCGATGCAGTTTAACAGATTAGGATAATCTGGCCTACCTGAGTGCGCGCGGTTAAGGTTTGATCCCTCTCTCGCACACTCAGCCCAAAAATTGTTTTCAGGGTTGAGGTGCATGGGTGCCACAAGGTCTAGTTCCTTCGTGGTCAAGCCAATGTTGTATTCAGCCCCTAGAGGTTCGGAAATTTCTTCGCGTATGAAAGTACCAATCGTCTTTCCGGTAACGTGGCGGACAATCTCACCAAGGATAAAACCGATATTTATTGTGTTGTAGCCTCCTTTGGTTTCCGGGGGCCAGGCCGGTTCTTGACGCGCAATTGCAGAACATTGTGCCGAATAATCAAACCAATCGCCGGGCTTCGCGGTGTCGGAAAAAACGGCACCACACTGATGACCTTGCACATGCCTAACCAAAATGTTGTCTTTACCGGATTGGCCAAATTCTGGCCAGTAAGTGGCAACGGGTGCATCGAGGTTGACTAAACCGCGATCTGCCAAAACGTGGACGGCTAACGCGCATATCGACTTGGCGACAGAGTTCATAAGAGTAATGGTATCTTCTGTCCATGTTTGGATCCGTTCCTCATCACGGTGACCGCCCCAAAGATCAACGACCTTTTCGTTTTCCTTATAAACACAAACGCCGGCACCAATCTCACTTCGACTATCAAAGTTTTCCTGAAAAGTTTCTTTAACTGCTTTAAAAGCCGGATCGCAATATCCTTGAACTTCTAGGTTGTGTTTGCCCATGGTGACCCTCCTTTTGTTATACCAGTCACGAAGAAATATAATTCAATTTTTGGTTTAAGCTGAAGACTATTGCGTTAACCCCAATTGTTCTGCGTATCAACAAAGTTTCTTCTCCAACCACTTTCAAAGAATACGCAACAAAAATTGATGGCTGTGAAGACGTTTCGTCTTCGTGCGATGATGGTTCGTCCCAGATATTTACCGATTATAGGTTCTATGTTAGTTAGTCTTTCAATTAAGTTTGGCACATAGTAATTAAAATATATAACTGATTCCTTTAAAATTCGTGGTTTAAACCAGATCTAGTCGGATAATGAAAAGCCAAAAAATTATCGGGTACGGCGAACCTCTCAAAGCCTTTGAAGAACCTAATCCTCAGCCGATTGGAACAGAAGTTCTTGTCTCAATTAGCCACTGTGGAGTTTGTCACAGTGACCTTCATATACATGACGGATTTTTTTCATTAGGTAATAATCGTAAGTTAGACACGAGTGGTGGTCGAGATCTTCCCTTTACGCTTGGCCATGAAATACACGGTAAAGTTGCTGCATTAGGGCCTAAAGCGACGGGTATTGACGTGATGGATGAATGCGTCGTTTATCCATGGATTGGCTGTGGTACGTGTGCTCAATGCGAGAATGGTCAGGAAAATCTATGTGGATCAAATCGTAATCTCGGCACAAGAAAAGACGGGGGATTTTCTGACCATGTCTTAGTACCCCATCCACGCTATTTGCTAAATGCAACCGGAGTTCCCTCTGGGTTAGCAGGTACATACATGTGTTCAGGCCTAACAGCCTACAGTGCTTTGAAAAAAGTCGGAGAGATATCAGAAAAAGATAAAATAATGATTCTGGGGATTGGAGGCGTAGGATATATGGGTCTGCAGCTAGCGAGAGCACTTTTCGGGGAAACAATCCTATGCGCGGATATTGACGCATCGAAAAGGGATGCTGCGTTCAAAGCCGGCGCAAAGGAAGTCTATGACCCCTCTGAACAGACAGCATCTAAGTCTGTTATTCGTGATACTTCAGGCGGGGTTTTCGCTGTTTTAGATTTTGTTGGATCTGAAGCTTCTGTGGGGTTTGGTCGAAAATGTCTTCGTCGCGGTGGGAGGCTTATTTTAGTTGGTCTATTTGGTGGTGGGATAGAAATTGATTTACCACTTATGGCTCTTCAGGGACATTCCATGATTGGGTCGATCACCGGTTCCCTGAGTGAAGCACGTGACTTACTGGCTCTCGTCAAAAAAGGAAAGGTGGCAGAAATTCCTATTGAAGAACGTCCACTGGATCAGGCTAATTCTGCTTTGGATGACTTGCGTGATGGAAAAGTGATTGGAAGGGTTGTTTTGACGCCGTAATTGGGAAACTTATGTAAAACTGGATGAATTATTATTTGACCAAAATACTGACTTTTTTAAAACTTGTTTTGTCTTCTAAGACTTGGTGAGCGGCCACATCAGAGGCTTTGCCTCCTTCTACCGAGACGATAATCCAGATGAGTTCAGGTTCATGAGCATTTATTAGATCGGTGTTAGAAGGTGTCGCTGGGTTATCTGGATGAGAGTGGTAATGGGCAATCAATTGTTCGTTAGTCCCTCGAATTTCTTTTTCAAGTTTTATCCGCGTGCCAGGGTCTACTTCAAAACGGTTACCAGTTTTGGATGCTCTAATATTTTGCGCCTTTACAACCCTCATAACCTCAAGCACGTCGCTGTCAATCGTCCATCCCGTAATTAGACCACACGCTTCATTTGGGTATGCGTGTTCAGCATCCTGTTTAATGTTCTTAATGTGCTCAGACGTGAACTGAATAGAGACCGCCATTACTGCTTTGATCCGATCATATACTGTCCTAATATCTTTCCGGTCCTTGGTTCAACAATTAATATTCCCTCTCGACCCTTATCATTCTGGATATACAATGAAATATGTGTAGCATTCGACGTAGCAGTTTTTATGCGGAAGCCTTTTGGGATATTGATATTAATTTTTTCTTCTGGGTTTACAATGAATTGTTCCGAAACAAGCTTGTCGCTAAAATTGGATTTGGGAATTGATGGTGTTGAATCTTTAGCTTTCATTATAAAGCCGGTAACGAGAGCACCAAAACCCATTGCGATAACGAAACCCAATCCAAGAACTATTGCAATTAATCCCTTGTTCGTTGTTATCATTTAAGGTCAATCTTCCGGATATGGTAGAACAGGTATCTCAAAAATATAAACTAATCGTTCCTGAATCGGGAGAGGGAACGCGGGTTGATAAGTTCCTGAGTTCAGCACTTGCGGAGTTATCCAGAACCCGACTAAAATCCTTGATCGAGGAAGGACAGGTAACTCTTGGTGGAGTGAAATTAACGAACCCATCACATCGGGTCAAATCCGGTGACGAACTTAATATAGAAATCCCTGTTCCTCGACCGCCTTTACCTAAAGGCCAAGAAATTGCCCTAAATATTGAATTTGAAGATGATGACTTAATTGTCTTGGAAAAACCCCCGGGGCTGGTTGTTCATCCGGCGCCGGGAAATCCCGATCGCACTCTAGTTAATGCATTAATAGCCCATTGCGGATCTAGTTTATCGGGGATTGGCGGAGAAGCCCGGCCAGGCATTGTTCACCGCCTTGATAAGGACACCAGCGGTCTTATGCTCGCTGCAAAGAATGATTATAGCCACCATCATCTCGCTGCACAATTTGCAGATCACACCTTAGACCGGGCTTATCTAGCTTTGGTTTGGGGTGTTGTTTTGCCTAATCAAGGCAAAATTTCCGGCAACATTGGGCGTAATCCAGGTAACCGAAAAAAAATGGCGGTAGTGCCCTACGGTGGTAAAACGGCCCTTACATCTTACAAGCTTCAAAAAGCCCTTGGTGACTGGGCAAGTCTTGTAGAGTGCCGATTAGCCACAGGTCGGACCCATCAAATCCGGGTGCACATGGCTTCTATCAGCCACTCTGTCATAGGCGATAATCTCTATGGAAGCGGTATTAAATCGGCAATAAAAAAAAGGGCACCTGAGTTCTGTGAACGAGCCGCCAAATTAGACCGCCACGCACTTCATGCTTACCTCCTTGGTTTTATACATCCGAGAACCGGGAAAAGATTGAGATTTGAGATTAAATTGGCAAAGGATATTAAAGCCCTTCTTTAGTTTTTATTTGTGCGGATTTATTAATTGCAGGGGGTTAATATTATCTCATTTGGCTAAGTAGTGTAAGAAACTGTTGCGCGAGATTTAAGGATAGCTGTTTCGATGTACGCTGCTTAGCTAAGATATTTCACCTAATAATAGAAGGTTTTTAAGTGGCGGGAGGAGTTTGGAGTTCCGGCACACCATCAGATCCATCTTCCGGCCCAGACGGTTCGTCTCCAGGTTGGGCTGTATTTTCATCCGTCATACCGCCGTCGTTATCGGCGGCCTCTCTCATCTCGATTGCTCGGGGACCAATAGCAACACCTTCTCCCCACTCTTTAATCAGTTTCTTCTGTTCAGTACGCAATTGAGTAATACGATGATGTGCAATTACCGTAAGTAGGCCGCTGACGACAGGAGGAATGACCAAATAGAGCATCCATCCAAAGCCGGCACCTGCAAACATAATAGCCAAATCAAATGGGTCTGTAAGAATATCCATCGCCGCAGAGACATTGTTTTTGCCATTCCAGAGTTCTAAGAGCGAGGGCGTGACGCCCGCGACGTTCATTCCACCAACTGAAAAGGCGGCGTATTTGCTCTTCGATTTGTCTACGATAAACGCAACGACTGTCGGAGAAAGTCCAAGGGCAAGCAAAATAAATACTTGCGGAATTATAAATACAAGAGAAGCGGCCATTGATCCCCAAAGTATGAATTTTCTATTGTTCATTCTAGTTTCTGCTTTCGTAATGGGCCTAGCCTGCAATGAACATGACGACAATTACAAATGTCATGATTACAACAGAAGTTACTGAAGCTACTTTCCTGGACGCGAGCAAAGCTATGTCAGAGTTAGGGCCCATGTCATGCTCTACTTTCTTGATTTCATCTTGCGCAACACGAAACGCTTCAATGGCAATTTCGTATTCCGATGCGTCAGTGAGACGGGTTTCAGGGTTATCAAGAAGCTCAAGAAGTTCACTTAAGTTACCATTACGAACGATTTTTGGAACTTCCGTTTCCAGGTGTTTTTGGGTTGAGCGGCTTTGGTAAAACTTGATGATTGGTCCCATCTGTCCACCAATCCACTTTGACAGACCTGTAAGGATATCTGGGCCATATTGTTTTTGTAAGGAAGCCAGAAGTTTAAGTGCTCCTAATGTCTGAAGTGCTTCATCTGGATCGCCAATTTCCTGGAGAAATGGCTCAATTGATATTTTTGTAACCCGAGCTGCCACGAATGCTGCAATATGCCGATCGACTGGATTTGTCTTTGGGTTAATACTTTGCTCTATCTTATTAAGGGCAGGTAAAATGTCTTCGATGTTTAGTATGTATTCCCTTTCAAATAATGGGCTCTGACATGGGATATCCCAGTTTAGCTCATACAAACAACGTTCTATACCGTATCCATATCCGGCTTTTTGAAGGTGTGATCGTAAGCGTCCATAGTTTGTTCCCTCCGACCACATATGGCTCAAATTTGGGCGATCTTCGTTAATTTGATTCCAGATATTAGGAACTTGATTTGTGACTGATTCTATTAGGTGCTTGAAGTCTCCACCCCGTATGTTTTCTGCGACTAAGGCTGTTCCAAATGCATCTGGCATGTAGGAAATGCTTTTGTATCGGATCGGACCTTGGGGATCCAAAATCATCACAACATGAGAAAGCAACACCGCATCGGCTTCTTTTGTTCTTTCGGATTGGCTTTTGGCTTCTTCTAAATCTGAAGTGAAGGATGGTGTAAGGGTTCCATCCATAAAGTCCTTTATGATCCAACGTTCAATCGTTCCATCTCTGATTAAATCAATTGATTCTTCTGGTCGCAGAGCCATTGAATAAGCTAGCGTTCGTGGATAACTATGATTGAACCCCCCAAACTCGATTGGACGATGCGCTTCATGAGAACTTGTTGTTCCGCTTGGTTTGTTAGGAAGTCCATTTTGCCACTTTAAAACCTCTTCAAAACTCCAACGGTTTTCTGGATTATCAATCAACAATCCACGCATAATATCCAAAACTTTTGGTGTAATTACCTCCTTACCTACAATTGTTTGAAAGGTAGAATTTTCTATCTTTGATATAATGATTTCTTCTTTGGAATGATTATCTGTTGGCAACTGATTTTGGGACATAGAAGCAATAGTCACGCCAAAGGCGTACATGTCATCTTCAAGAAGACCATTCCCTCGGCCTCCTTCATCTGCCATACCTTTTTCAATGGTTTCGTATACCACCGGTTGGTCAAACCCAGATGAGGCAGAAACAAGGTCACCTAAAACAACATTTTTGCGTGTTTCATCGCTAAAGAATAAGTTGTTGTGACGTAAAGATCGGTGGGTAATGCCTCTATTACTAAGTTGCTCAAGTCCTTCAATGATACCATCCACCGAAACCATCATGTGTTCAATATTGTTATAGGTTGAAGGTTCTTCTTCCATTACGGTACTTACCCGTCCTCCTGTTGGGCGTTCATATACCAGGGCCGGCGTTTTCTTGCCTAGGATAGGCCAGTCAATGATGCCGTAATCCATCAAGGTTAAAATACCTGGAATTCTCTGACGAATGATCTGTTCAATTACATCTACCCTAACCGCCATACCTGGGATACAGATGAGTGCAAATAGATTGGCATAGGCACCCTTACTGTCGTTTGCTTCAAATGCTTTTGCCGAGGGTGCATCAAATGCGGGTAATGGTTTCGAAGGAAATATATTATATCGGTCATTTAATGAGACTGGGGGTGCATCGGGCTCAATTTCTAGTTCTGTAATTTCTTCTATTGTATCACTTGGCTCAATAGTGCCGTCCTCGGGTTGGGTCTCTTCCAATAAGAGTTCGTCATTGGTTTCGAGAACAGTTTCTTCCTCTGGCTTAATATCTGCTGCAGTATGGGGTATGGCCGGGTCCATCTGGGTAACATCGTCGGGAACCTGGTTGTGCCCAGATTGAGAAGCAGTTTCAGCTGGTATTTCTCCCTCTGGGGTTTGTATCTCTGTTTTTGTAGTAGCCACGTTGGCATGAGGTGACCTTTGATGGGCATCCCCGCTAGACAAATCTCCATCTGATTTGTTGTCGGTAGACTGCTCTACTGCCATATCAGTATCGTTAGATAGATCCGCCATCAGGATTTGGAATCGCTAATTTTAAGTTTCATTATTTGCACTGCAAAATGACAAAAATTTTGATTAAGTGGCTAAGTCAACTTAAAAACAGGTATAACAGGTATATATGAGATTTGGCATAGCCGAAACCTCAAAATCTGACGAACCCAAAATTTTCTATTTTAATCGGCAAATGGGTCGTGAACCGTAATTGTATCTTCTCGCTCTGGACTAGTGGAGAGTAATGCTACGGGAGCCTCTATTAGCTCTTCAATTCGCTTAACGTATTTGATAGCTGAAGACGGAAGGTCAACCCATGTGCGAGCTCCAAAAGTACTTTCGTTCCACCCTTCCAATATCTCGTAGATGGGCTGAATATTGGTTTGTGAGGCAATTGACGCAGGCAGGTAGTCCTTGCGTTCGCCGTCAATTTCATAACCAACGCAGACTTTTAACTCCTCAATCCCGTCCAAAACATCCAATTTGGTGAGAGCTATCCCAGTTATTCCAGCAATTTTTATAGCTTGATTGACTAATACGGCGTCAAACCAACCGCAACGGCGTTTTCGCCCAGTTACAGTGCCAAATTCACGTCCTCTTTGTCCCAAGGTGTTACCAATGTCGTTTTTTTGTTCCGTTGGAAAAGGCCCTGAACCTACGCGTGTGGTATAGGCTTTTGTGATCCCTAGGACGTAGTCTATAATTCTTGAACCTTGGCCAGACCCCGCTGCGGCCTGCCCAGCTACGGTATTAGACGAAGTTACATAAGGGTATGTGCCGTGATCATTATCCAGCATGACACCTTGTGCGCCTTCGAATAATATACGATTGCCGCGCTGTCTAGCCCCATCAAGGAGGCGCCACACGGTGTTAGCATATGGTAAAATCTTTGGCGCCACCTCCATTAGATGGTCCAAGATGGTGTCTTTTTTGAGTTCTTGGGAGCTAAGGCCCCGCAATAGAGCATTATGGTGCATAAGGAGTGAGTTTACCCGTTGATCAAGTACGTCGGGATTAGCCAGATCGCCAATCCGGATTGCCCTCCGGCCTACCTTATCTTCATAAGCAGGTCCAATTCCTCGACCTGTGGTACCAATTTTGGCGTCACCAAGAGCATTTTCTCGCTTTAAATCTAGATCCTTGTGCAAGGGTAAAATAAGTGTGGCGTTTTCTGCAATTACTAGGTTTTCCGGTGAAATATTTACACCTTGCCCCCGAAGAGTGCCAATCTCATTTATGAGGGCCCAAGGGTCAATCACGACCCCGTTACCAATGATTGATAATTTACCTGGTCTGACGATACCTGATGGCAGCAAGCTAAGTTTGTAAGTGATATTATTTATTACTAAGGTGTGACCGGCATTGTGACCTCCTTGGAAGCGAACTACGACGTCTGCTTTCTCTGACAACCAGTCGACAATTTTTCCTTTACCCTCGTCACCCCACTGGGAACCGATAACCACAACATTCGCCATCGAAGGTCCTAACTATTAATTTTTTAAACGCCGTGGATTTATAATTTTTTTAGCCCACCATCTTGCAAAATATGGGTGCATCCTAATCGCAATGCTTCCTTTGGTTGATTTGGGTTGTGGACCAATTCTGCAATTGCAATCCAACCCTCACTCATAAATTTTTGTATAGCCTCTTTATTGCTACCCAACGGGACAAACATCCTTTTAGTTGTTAGAGGATTGGGTAGGGAGTTAAGCAGCGTATCAACAAATAAGGTCACCCCAGTTGCCATTTCTCCAACGTCAGAACTGGAACTATCTGTCGAGATGTATCTACCCCCGCGACCTAATTCGCCACGAATTCCTTTTGAAAATATAGTGAATGTGAGGTAACTGTGATACTCGTATCCACGAATTTCTACGGGATCAACGGTCAGTGAAATTTCGGGGGCTCTGTTTTTTAGTTCACTAGCCACCGACTTAAGGTGATCAAGCTCACGTTCTGCCTGGGGCGATAAATGAATTTTCTTCAGCATTTCGAGTGATTTGTCGACTGGGCCTACAGCAGATAAAAGAACGCTAAATATACTCGCGGCCTTAGCATTGAGTGCTGAAATTGAGGCAGCGTCTTTTTGATTAAGGGCAGTCCTCAAGGCAATTTTTTCAACCTCATCGGTAATTCCCAAATCACCACAAATAGTATTAACAAGGGTAGGTATTCCAAGATCGATGGATATCTCAGTTATGCCCAGGTCCTTTAAACTATTCGCAGTCATTATGATAATCTCAACATCTGCAGCAGGTGCCCCCGAACCGATTAGTTCCGCACCCACTTGGCCAAACTGTCTCTGCGGTCGCAAATTTGAGCTCTTAATTCGGAGTACCTGTCCCGCGTAGCTTAAGCGAAGGGGTCTCGGTAAGTCTGACAAACGGGATGATGCTATTCGTGAGATCTGTAGGGTCATATCTGCGCGAATTGCCAACATACGCTGCGAATCTGGATCCATAAGCCGGAAGGTCTGCGCAGCTGTTGCAGCGCCGCTACCGGTGACTAAATTTTCCTCAAATTCAACTAAAGGGGGCTTGATCAACTCATAACCGTTACGCCGAAACGCAGCTATGAGCCTCTCTGTAGTGCGCGCTTCAAACTCAGCTTCCGGTGGTAACAGGTCAACCATTCCAGGCGGCAGCAAGGCTTGATGGGGTTTTTCTATCATTTAAGTAAGCCCACTGAAGGGCTTGTAGCAAAATTTAACGATAATACCATGTTACCAAAATGTTGAAGGTTTATAACAAAAAAGAAATTCGAGGCTTTTATAGAATGATTTAGTCTAAACCGCATCCCAAAAAGCATAATTGATAACTTTAGATACAATAAGAATTGTTTCTATAGAGACGATTTTTTCAACATGTATTTTAGCTATCATAAGCTGAGGTGTAATGGTGTTTTAGGTTGGTTTTGTAGGTCAAAGTTAAGAAAATTAATTAACAAGTAACTTCCCACAAGAAAGGGTAAAGCCGCTAAAATTATAGTACCTGTATATGCGGGTACCTGGCTTATTAAACTATCATACCAGTTTATTGCGCCGTAAATCGTGCCAAACGTTGTTAAAATAACACCCAGCACAAGTTCAAGTGAGGCAATGTTAAAATCACGTAGGAAATAAGTGTAAAATATGCGTCGCATGAAATTTACAAAGTGGTTGTAGGCAAATGGCATTAAAATCTTCGAAATTGTTAGACTGCTTGTTTCCTCGCCGTAGTTTGCTTCCATTGGAACGTCTGCCACTACCGCTCTTAAGATATTTAGTTGGTGTAACATGTCAGATTCGAAGAAATAGTCCCGCGCAAGTTTATCTCTTGGAAGTATGCTTGCTACTTTGGCATGTATGGCGGTAAACCCATTAGTGGGATCGAAGTTCTTCCAATAACCGCTTGACATCTTGGATGCGAATGAAAGGACGAAGTTGCCAATTATCCGAGGTATTGGCATTCCGGAAATTCCCTCTAGCCTATAAAACCGATTGCCTTTAGCGTAATCGGCCTGGCCACTACAAATAGGGCGAACCAAGGTGGACACCATAGCAGGGTCCATTTGCCCGTCTCCATCTATTTTGACGATTAAATCTGCGCCCAGTTCAAGTGCTCGTTCATAGCCTGCAAGTGTTGCACCTCCCACACCTTGGTTTTCTTTATTGATGATGACTTGCACCCGTTTATCGTTGCACTGCTGTTTCACATGTTTGCCTGTATCCTCAGGGCACGCATCATCGACTACGATGATATGCTTGACGGCATCGTCGAATTTCGACAAGACCGAGAGTATTTGGTTTCGTTCCCGATAGCATGGAACCACAGCAGTAATAACGTAATTTTGTTTGTATAGATGCGGTGTCTCGAGCATTTAATTATTTTTTCCTCTCTAAAACCTGAATCATAGAGAGGACAATTTTTTTGCGCAAGTACGAGGGAAAAATACACATGATAGACGGCTAGATTCAAATCTATAAATAGCACCAGTCTTTGTTATTCTTAATGCTGACGAAAGGCGGGCGGAAAAGTATATGAAAAATTAACACGTTAACTATGAAAAATACCTTGGCACAATTCTTGGCCAAGTATAATTTGCCAGTCTACAGTTTTATAAAATTCTATCTACGTATATACTAAATCCAGATATCTCAGCTTAGGTTTTGCAGAAAGTGTCTCACGGTGAAACTTTGGATTGGGTCACTTAATCTTGCCTTCTTTAAACACCACGTGTTTCCGTATTACCGGATCGTATTTTCGCAATTCAAGTTTTTCAGTTTGAGTTCGCGGATTTTTCTTGGTCACGTAGTAGTAACCAGTGTCTGCGGTACTCTCCATTTTAATTGAAATTGTACTAGCTTTAGCCATTACTAGGCTCCAATTAATCCGTGATTAAGGTATTCGCCGGGGTTGGGCACGATACGCATCTAGTCATCTCTGTCAAGCCACGGAGCCCCCGCGCTCTCTGAAAATGAATTTTGTGTCATTAATTTTGAACGGAGGCTATTGAATTGGATATACCGAGTATCCGGCTATAAAGGGTGGTGTCTGAAATTAATTTTTCAGCGATCAAAATATCAATTCTTCTCAGCTTAGTGTTAACTGGGCAGTTTTGTTTTAAAGTCATTCGTGCATGCTTATTATCCACGCTGACTTTTCGCCATGCCGCCATTAATCGAATTAAATCTGAAGCGTTTTTTAAAACGTCAGCAACTATGCTTTCAGCGTTATCATGCTCACTAATAGAGCAGATGTTAGGGGGCACGCCCAGGTTATGCAGGACATAACCGGAGGGTGTGACAAATCGTGACCAAGTTAGTGTTAATTCACCATCATTGGGTAGTCGGCTGACTGACTGAACCGATCCCTTACCGAATGACGATGTGCCAACAATGATAGCCCTTTTTTGGTCTTGAAGCGCGGCAGCAACAATTTCCGATGCCGAGGCCGAACTTCCATTTATCAAAACTATTATAGGGAGGCCGGTTAAAATATCATTTTCTCTTGCCACATATTCATGTTGGCTTGAAGGATGTCTGCCTCGAGTAGTGAGTATTTTTCCCTCTACAAGAAAAAGATCAGCTACTTTTATTGCTTGATTGAGCACGCCACCTGGATTTCCTCTTAAATCTAGGATCATTCCCGCGACGGGTTTTTTTGCCCATTTAAGGGCTTTCGTTACTTTTGAAGCTATTTGTTGGGCAGTGCCATTATTGAAGTTGCTAATTACGACATGGAGGGCCTCATTCTCTTTAATCAAATTTACAGTGGGGAACAAAATTCGTTCGCGCTTCAGAGAATAGTCTATCATTCCAACAATTTTACGCCTGATTTTGATTTTAATATAGGAACCAATCTCGCCATGGACAGCCCTAGCTATGCCTTTTTTGCGCCAGCCTTTAATTGGAATATCGCCAATATGGGTAATAATATCATTGGCTTTAATGCCTGCCAGAAAGGCGGGTGTAGATTCTAAAACTGTTACGACCAATGCGCCATGGTTGACTGGTTTTAGGATCACCCCTATGCCCCCAAAACCTGACCTCTTTTGTCGGTTTTCGCTTGCTTGTTTTGCTCCAGAATAGCGTGAAAATGCATCTAAGAGAGAAACTGCACCATCTAATACAGCTGTAATAACCACCTCTTGGTTGGCGTTTCCAATGGCAGATGAATGGGAACGGGAAAATTGTAATGCGGCAACCATTATTTTTGCCCATTCTTTCGAATTCCCATTAAAGGGCCTAGGGTACGTTTGGTGACGAGTTTGGGACACTTTGACAGTAATACTTGAGGGTGTAACCTCCACCTTGAAACTATTATCAATGCTTTCTAGTCCTCGTAGACCTTCAATTGCTATATCCGAAACAAGGATGGGTTGAATGTAGCGTTCAGATATTTCCTGTAATCCTTTTCTAAACGTTTTATGGGCTAAAGTATAAAAATCTTCATGATCAACAACCGAAGGTGGTGAGGTACATCC
>JYMV01023317.1_pt1 | contig 17647 bp, 13 predicted proteins | sample 338911 | NCBI WGS metagenome assembly JYMV01 (sample SAMN03354496, study PRJNA234377) | hydrothermal vent metagenome | biome: Deep sea; feature: Hydrothermal plumes at the Eastern Lau Spreading Center, Western Pacific Ocean; material: Seawater | place: Tonga | collected 2009 | depth 2000 m m
CGGCTGTGGCCGAAAGCTGTACGATTTCAGATGATTTGAAAACCTATACGTTTCAAATCCGCCCGACAGCTCGGTGGTCAGACGGAACCGCAATGACCGCACATGATTTCGTCTGGTCTTGGCGTCGCTTTCTTCATCCGGAAACGGCGTCAGAATATTCTTTTCAACTGCACTACGTCGTCAACGCCGACAAGTACACGGCCGCAGCGGTCGAGCCGGGTGACCACGTCGAGGTTGAATTAACCGACAGAAAAAAACCTGATCAGACATTTCCCCGGGGAACGATCCTCGCCGGAAAACTGGTCAAGATTCATAAACCTCCCCAGCCCGAGGCCCCTCGCGCTGGAAATCGCAAAGAAAAACAAAAACTACTGGCCGATTGGCGTCAACGTTGGATCTACACGGTGGAGGTAAAGCCAATGCTAGACGGTGAGGTCGACTGGAAATCAAGCGGCAACGTACGTGACTTTTGCAAGATTTCCAATCCACATTTGACACCGATGACTGAACAGTGCCTCCATGTCTTACCGCACTTTGAGAGTCAGGTGGGCATTCGAGCGATTGATGACCATCAACTGGTCGTCCAATTGAAAAATCCTACGCCGTATTTCCTGGACTTGGTGGCATTTTATCCACTCTACCCGGTCAATCGAAAGTGTGTCGAAACACACGGAACACCTGCTTGGACCAAGCCCCACAACATCATCAGCAACGGGCCGTTTGTGATGAAGTTCCGCCGCATACGCGACCGGATTAGGCTGCAACGCAATCCCCAGTACTGGAATGCAGCATCGGTTCAAATACAGGTGATTGACGCCCTGGCAGTCAACTCGGATACAACCCAATTGAATCTGTATGAAAATGGCCAAGTGGATTGGATCACCTCCATCCCCAATTCGATCATTCCGGAACTGGAAGACAGAAACGACTTGCTAAAATCACCCATGTTGACCACGTACTTCTATCGCGTCAACGTATCGCGGCCGCCGTTTGATGACGTACGGGTTCGTCAGGCTCTGAATGCAACCATCAACAAACGCGAGATTGTCGACTCTGTTACACGAGCGGGACAAATCCCCGCACGTAGCTTTGTGCCACCCGGTTTACCTGGCTACGAACCCGGCTTGTCCGGAGCTTTCAATGTGCAGGCGGCCCGCCAGTTATTAGCAGATGCCGGATATCCGGAAGCCCGGGGCTTTCCCAAAATCCAGATCCTCTATAACACCAGCGAAGGCCATCGCGATATTGCAGAAGTCGTCCAGCGCCAGTGGAAAAACCATCTGGGAATTGAAGTCGAACTCAAAAACCTCGAGTGGGGAGTTTACTTAGATGCCGTACGGACAGGACAGTACGACATTGCTCGAGCAGGTTGGATTGGCGATTACCCGGATCCCAACACGTTTCTGGATATGTTTGTCACCGACCGACCCACAAACCAGACTGGTTGGTCCGATTCAACATACGACGAACTCATTGAATCCGCTGCTGCTGAATCCGATTCGACCGCACGACTCGACATCTTGCGGCAAGCGGAGCAGATCTTGATGGACCAACAACCGATTATGCCGATTTACTTTTATGTTTCATTGAACATGGTACGTCCGTATGTGAAAAATTTTTATACAAACATACAGGACGTTCATCCACTTTTAATCCTGCAGGTCAATCCGGCTCACATGGATAACAACCATTCCAGACGAGGCCTGCGGTGATCCGATTTCTCGTCAGACGATCCGCTTGGATGCTGATCACGTTATGGTCGGTATTTACGATCAGCTTTTTTCTCATGCGAGTTGTTCCCGGCGGTCCATTTGATCGAGAACGAGCATTACCAGAGGACATTCAACGTAACATCGAGGCCCGGTTCAACCTCGATCTACCACTTCACCGTCAATACGGAGCACAGTTGTGGAACACAATCTGCCTGGACTTCGGCCCGAGCTTCAAGTTGAGTGATTACACAGTCAACGAGGTGATCGCAGAAGGGTTTCCCATTTCAGCATCTCTAGGGATCATTGCCCTGTCATTTGCAATTGTTTTAGGAGTGACTGCAGGAACCGTATCTGCGATTCGTCCTCACTCACTTAGTGATGTGCTCCTTATGTCGTTGGCAACGCTGGGCATTGCCGTTCCCAATTTTATATTGGCCAGTCTGGCCATTGTGGTATTCGTGTTCGTTCTACATTGGTTTCCGGCCGCAGGTTGGGGAAGTCTGTCAAACATTTTTTTGCCCGCGCTCTGCTTGGGAGCCCCATTTGCTGGTTACATTGCCAGACTTACTCGCACGGAGATGCTGGAGGTACTAGGACAAGACTATGTCCGCACCGCGTATGCCAAGGGCTTGAAGCAGCATCGTGTCATTGTCAGGCACGTGCTGCGCGGGGCGATGCTTCCCGTGGTTTCTTACCTAGGACCTGCAATTGCTGGAATCATGACGGGGTCTTTGGTGTTGGAGCGAATCTTTGCCATACCCGGCATGGGAAGCCACTTCATCGACGCCGCAATCCAAAGAGACTATACCCTCGCCATGGGCATGGTGATGGTTTACACGGTGATGCTTTACACAATGAACACCATGGTGGATATCGCGTACGCACTGATCGATCCACGCGTGACCATTGAATAGCACACGGCAATCGCGATGGCAAGTGAACAACAAGACCGAAAGCATTACACGGATGTCCTCTCAAGGGCCAGGCAGCTGAAGGGTGTTTCCCTGGGACAAGATGCGTTTCGGAGATTGCGCAAGAGTTGGTCTGCCATGGCGGCCCTGAGCGTGTTAACCGGCATCGCAACACTCACCTGCTTGACACCTTTGATTCCGTTGCAGTCACCAATCGAGCAACATCTGCAGGACCGACCTGAAAGCAACGGTCAACCTGCACGAAAAGGGCGCCAGTTTCAACCTCCCAATCTTTCCCCCGTTCAACTGCATCTGGAAGACGAGCTGGCAAACTTCGAACGGAAAATACAGCAACTACGCACCGCAAAGTTACAAGGTTCGGCGGCTGAGCAAGACATTCTGCAGGAGCATGTACGCGAAGCGTACCTGCACAACGACCCGATTCGCAGCCTGTGGCACGAACCGAACGGCCTCGACCGCTTCCTCACTTGCACCCGCGTGACTCTGTTTGGAGACTGGTGTATCCCTTCCATCTGTGGTACTGACCACTTGGGACGCGATCTGCTCGCAAGATTATTTTGGGGCGCGCGGATATCACTGATGGTTGGTGTTGTGGCCGCATTAGTGTCGTTGGTCATTGGTGTGAGCTACGGTGCTACAGCTGGCTATTTAGGCGGACGAGTCGACAATCTCATGATGCGTGTCGTCGACATCCTTTATTCCATTCCGTTCATTTTCGTAGTAATATTTCTCGTGACCATATTGAGTGAAGACAGTATCAAAAAAGAACTGGAGTTTCTAGGTCTGGATCAGATTATGATTTTTTATATCGTGATCGGCGCTATCTATTGGCTAACCATGGCCCGCGTCGTACGTGGGCAGGTGATCTCTTTAAAACAAGAGTTATTTGTGGAGGCGGCACGAACCGTCGGCGCGAGCCAGACACGAATCATCTTCGTCCACCTTGTTCCCAACGTTTTGAGTGTCGTCATCGTCTATCTGACGCTGACGATTCCAGCGGTCATGTTATTCGAAGCCTTTCTTTCATTCCTGGGACTGGGAGTCTCTCCACCAGATGTTTCGTGGGGGTTACTAGCCAATGAAGGGATAAAGGTGATTACACCGATCAAGATCTATTGGTGGTTAGTGCTCTTTCCGGGCCTGGCTTTAGCGACAACGTTATTTGCCCTGAATTTCTTAGGTGACGGCCTGCGAGATGCCCTTGACCCGAAAATGAAGAATCGATGAAACAAAGTCCTGTTCTCGAAGTGAATGATCTGGCCGTGCAGTATGATACGGATGAAGGCTTGGTCCAGGCCGTTCGAGGTGTCTCCTTTCAGGTGGCTGCTGGCCAGACTTTGGGGATCGTGGGCGAATCAGGTTCCGGGAAGTCCGTCACCAATCTGGCTGTCCTGGGCTTGATACCACAACCGCCTGGAAAGATTGTTTCCGGCTCCATTCGGTTCCGAGGGCAGGAACTGCTGCACATGAGCCAGAGGGACTTATCCACCATCAGAGGCCGAAAGATCGCCATGATCTTTCAAGACCCGATGACCGCCCTGAATCCTCTCCTGACCATTGAAGACCAACTTACCGAGGTGACGAGAATTCACCTGGGACACGATCGTCAAGCGGCCAGGAACCACGCGATTTCGATGTTGGAAAAGGTCGGTATCCCGTCACCAGAACGGCGTCTTGGTGATTATCCACATCAATTTTCTGGGGGTATGCGGCAACGCGTGATGATCGCCATGGCTCTGTCTTGTAAACCTGACGTACTCATTGCCGACGAACCTACCACCGCCTTGGACGTGACCATCCAGGCTCAGATTCTCCGGCTCATGAAAGAGTTGCAAAGCTCCGCACAAACAGCAATCATCTTAATCACTCATGATATGGGCGTCATTGCCAGTGCCTGTGACACGGTCGTGGTGATGTATGCGGGCAAGATTGTGGAACAGGCGGACGCGGTAACCCTGTTCCGTAATCCACAGCATCCCTACACTCTGGGCTTGCTCAAGTCCATGACCCGACTGGATGCGCCGCTGGGGACCAAGTTGACACCGATCGAAGGTCAACCTCCCGATCTGACACAGCTCGGGAAAGGGTGCTCGTTCTGTCCACGTTGTCGTTATGCCGTGCAACACTGTCGAGAGGAGACGCCCGAGCTGACTAAAGTTTCAAGCGAAGGTTTGGCAGCTTGCTTTGTGGATTGGACAAACGCTTCCAAGGGAGGAGAAGGGCCATGAAGTCTCGTGCTCAAGTGGCATCTCGCTCCACACCCAAAAACGTGTTGGAAGTCAAAGATCTCAAGGTTTATTTCCACACTACCGGAGGACCATGGGGAAGAAAGCGTTGCACCGTCCGGGCCGTAGATGGAGTTAGCTTTCATTTACAGTCCGGAGAAACTTTGGGACTCGTCGGTGAATCCGGTTGTGGAAAATCGACCACCGCTCGAGCCATTCTTAATTTGATGAAAGTTACCGACGGACAAGTGATTTTGAACGGGGTCCGCCTGGACAATCTTTCAGCACGGACCATGCATCCTCATCGAAAACAGATTCAGATGATTTTCCAGGATCCTTACGGATCCCTTAACCCGCGCATGCCAGCTGGACGTTTGATCAGTGAACCCATGAAGATCTTCAAGCTTTACGACCGGCGCACACGTATGCTGGAAGTCATCCGGCTGATGGAATTGGTAGGCTTGGATCCTGGATTCATGAATCGTTACCCACACGAATTTTCAGGAGGTCAGCGGCAGCGAATCGGTATAGCCCGCGCACTTGCGGTAAAACCCCAAGTAATTATTTGTGACGAACCGGTATCAGCATTGGATGTTTCGATTCAGGCTCAGGTCATCAACCTACTAATGGATTTACAGCAAAAACTTGGCTTGGCATACGTTTTTATTTCTCACGACTTATCTGTTGTGCGGCACATCGCGCATCGTGTGGCAGTGATGTACCTGGGAAAAATTATCGAGATTGCTCCGTCTGAGCTACTCTACCAACACCCGAAACATCCTTACACACAGGCTCTTTTGTCGGCAGTACCGTTGCCAGATCCCCAGGCAGAAAGCAAACGAGACCCAATTGCACTGGTCGGTGAAGTACCGTCACCCGATCAGATTTATCAAGGCTGCCCCTTTGCAAACCGTTGTCCTATTGCCGAAAAGGAGTGCACTGATTTGAAACCGGCTCTGGAAGGGGCCTTACATTCTGTAGCGTGCATGAAAGCCTGAAAACAGATTTCAATTCAAAAAGCTGGACCAACACCGGGAACCAGCACTCGTTTCCCACTGGAAAATTCCCGTGTCATCTGGAACACATTTGATTGACAACTCCGTAAAAACTTCATGGCTCATTTTACCCACCAGCGACACAAACGACTTCAGCAGCTTGAGCAGCAACGTGAATTGATTGTGGCTTGCTCACCGCTACGGAGCAACGTTAACCTTTCGCGGATCGTGAGGACGGCTAGCTGTTCCGGCGTATCACGCCTGGTTGCCTGCGGTCAGGCGAAGATTGACTCCAAGATTGCCCGGGACGGGATCAATACCATGAGGACCGACGTTCGCCGATCTCTCCCACCCGTCCTCCAATCGCTTAGGACAGATGGATACCAGTTGGTGGGCCTTGAACAAACAACCCAATCACAGTGCCTCTACACCTTTTCTTTTACACGTCGAACGGTACTCGTAATCGGCAACGAGCGTGAGGGATTATCACCCGAGGTGTTACAACTGCTGCACCACGTCGTCGAGATTCCCGTCTATGGCATGCCCCACAGCTTTAACGTGGCGACGGCAACAGCCATGGCACTGTATGAATACTGTCGACAGTTTCCGGCGGGTTGACTGGTAGAAAACCGTCGTGGTTTCGATCATCGGCCAGAGATCTGGCGCCTGATGCGTTACGTCGGGAGCCGTTACCAACCGAGGAACTCCGCGACAGGGTCTACGGATTTCATCACCGGCCGACTCCAGCAGGGGACCTTGGCCGTTGATGGTCTTGCAGTTGTTTTTCACATTTTTCCAAAGATTTCTGTTCTCCGCCTGGCACCCGACGGTGGAGGATACGTCTTTCTACAAATTGTCATGAGTCCGCCAAGTCAGGGTTCACAAGCTGGTATTGTTAGGCAACTTTTAAGGGTTTTCACAATCTTCCTGCTGCTTGACAAACCGTTTCACAGCGCTGTCTAGTACTGGCTGAGCTGAACTTACAGAAAATGACTCCACCTTCCACTGCCGCGTCATGAATTCGCAGCATCAGGAAAGGTCAAGTCGTACGAGAACCGTAATGGTAGACGTCGCCCAACATTTATCTGAAATACAACCTCATCACCAGGTGAATCTTTTTCCATCCTTTGGCCAGCTGGATCGTGAACAGGGCTATTGGAAGATCGCAATTCGCGGCGTCGTGTTTGAACCTCTTTTTGATGAGTACCAGGACAGGATTCTGGTGAGGTTTCTACAGCGCGCGATGAAAACCGATTCATACAGTATGGACTCGGACATATTTCGTCAACGCGTGGGCGCTTTCTTAGCCCAGCATGAAAGCGGCATACGCGTGGCGATCCGGATCGGCCACAAGTTATACCGTCTACGACGCAGGACCAAACGTAACGGTCACTTTAGTGGCGTCTTGCGGTTATCAGTTGCTGACGTCGAACGGATGAGGAACGAAGGACAGATCCACTCCGATTGGCTGCATTTCCGGGTGGTCACGGGAGAGGGAGATCAGCGCAGGATCACGGGACAGGCTCAACTCATTCGGCCCAAAGGGGTCAGTGTGATCTCCGACATCGATGATACCATCAAGCGCAGTGACGTGCCGATTCGTAGCGAGTTGTTGGCCAACACTTTTTTGCGCGAATACAAGTCGATTCCTGGAATGTCACGGTTATATCGCAAAGGCGCTGAAAATGGGGTGGCCTTCCATTACGTCTCATCAAGTCCCTGGCAACTCTACGAGTCGCTGAAGGATCTGTGCCAGGAAGAACGTTTTCCTCACGGAACCTATCATCTTCGCACATTACGCCTCAAGGATCCCCGGGTACTTTCCCTCCTCCTGCCCACACGTTGGGGCAAACGTCGGACCATTCGTTCCATCCTGAAAGCTTTTCCCAGTCGGACCTTCGTTTTAATCGGAGATTCCGGCGAACGAGATCCCGAATTGTATGGGGCAATTGCCCGTCAATATCCCGGCCGAGTGTCTCGAATTTATATTCGAGATTTAGAGACCCGATCGATGGACTCCGCTCGACTGCGCAAAGCGTTTCGAGGCCAGACAAACAGTATGTGGCGTCTCTTCACGGATGCAGATCAACTCACGGCAGACTGGGAAAAACTCCTGGGCGCGTCCCGATAAACCAGCGAATACGGTTTTTAGACACCCGCGGGTGCCCCGGAAGACGGATTTCCGGCTTTCAGTAGGTCTGGACAACCCGCAGGTTTCCGTTGCCGGACATCCGAGGACCTTGTTGAAAACCGTTTCCGCACGGTGACCGTCTGGAGGTGGCATCGACGTTTCGGAGGGTGGAGTACCCCTTGCGTTGTCATCGGAAATATTGCAAAATTTTAAGTTTGTGTATTTTTGGACGATGTAAATCTTTTCAGAGAGAACATGAATGGCTCGGTACACTGGTCCCAAAGCTCGCGTGAATCGGCGATTGGGCGCTTTGATTTTTGAAAACGCTGGTGCGATAAAGGCTTACGAGCGTCGACAACAGCCGCCCGGGATGCATACTCGTCCCCGTCGCCCCTCCAATTACGGCTTGGCGCTGATGGAAAAGCAAAAGATCAAGCGTTACTATGGCCTGGGGGAAAGTCAGCTGCGCCGTTATTTTGGTAAAGCCACTCGCATGAAAGGCAATACGGCTGAGGAACTGCTGATTCTTTGTGAACGGCGTCTGGACAACGTGGTACGCCGGTCCGGATATGCCATCACCCGACCCCAAGCACGGCAAGGCATTGTACACGGCCATTTTCGCGTGAACGGTGCCAAGGTATCGAGTCCATCGTTTCAGGTGCGAGCGGGTGACGTGGTCACACTACGCGACAAAGAAAAAATCCAAGACCTCTATCGCAGTAACATCGCCGATCATCCCCCCGACGCTTTGGAGTGGGTCACACTTGATGCCGAAAACCTGCAAGCCACAGTGCAAGGAATCCCAGGTCCCGATGACGTGAGCCTTCCTGTCGATGCCAATGTAGTCGTTGAATTCATGTCGCGTTAGACAGTCGGGTGAGCAGGACGGAGTTTCCCCAGACCCGATATGATAGATAACAATCGTAAGGTTGGTCCAAGTCGTTGCCAGCGGAGAGACAAAGTCGGGCTCGCCGACTTCCTCCTTTTTTCCTCGTGTTCTCCCTGGACTTCTGACTAGCCGTCGTTTTCTCACCAACAAACAAGCACCCGTGGGCAACGCCTGGCAAAGCGAACAGCGACCGCTGGCGAAACAGGTTGTCAGCCAATTGCCTGGGACGAAGTTTCTGTGAAAAAATGATTCGGTCTGGCCGGCTTGCCAAGCACTGCTTCCAAACCAACGTTCGAACGTCCCTCCGAGTCCTGCAAGTCAACAGAACAGTTACCTACTTTCATTGTCCTTAAATGATTGGCTGCTCCAATGCATTCACAGTTGGTAATACTTGGGGGAGGACCAGGCGGTTACGCCGCGGCATTTTTAGCGGCCGACGAAGGAATGGAAGTCACGATTGTCGAGTCTCGTCGGGCACTGGGAGGCACCTGTCTTCTCCGAGGATGCATTCCGTCAAAGGCACTGTTGCATGTCTCCCGGGTTATCAGCGAGGTGAATGAATTGCGCGAGGATTGGGGCGTCGTCTATGATTCGCCACGTATTGATATCGATACGGTGCGAGCACGTAAAGACACGGTCATTAAAACGTTATCCGGCGGTTTGAAGCAATTGGCAAAAAGACGGAAAGTACATTTGATTGAAGCGCAGGGCAACCTCATCAATTCGACAACTCTACAACTCGAAGGAAGCCACGCATCAATCCCCGATGGAGGTCAGTTGACGTTTGACCACGTGATCCTTGCGACTGGTTCCGCGCCGGTGATGCCTTCGTCTTTTGAGATAGGATCCGAACGCGTGATGGATTCCACCGGTGCCCTGGCACTATCTGACATTCCCGACAAACTACTGGTGGTCGGCGGAGGTTATATCGGGCTGGAGATGGGGACGGTGTATGCGATGCTCGGGAGCCAAGTCAGTGTCGTCGAGTTGATGGACGGTTTGTTGCCTGGAGTCGACCGCGATCTCGTAAAACCTCTTCACAAACGGTTGGATCATCTACTTGACGGTCGTATCTATCTGAATACCAAGGTGGGTTCACTAAGTGATCAGCAAGATCAAGTACAAGTTGCATTTGAAGGTCCGGACAAGCACGGAGTGGAACTCTACGACCGTGTGTTGGTTGCTGTCGGACGCCGTCCATGCAGCCAGGACATAGGTTTGGAGAACACGCAAGTGCAAACCGACCAGCAGGGATTCATCGAATGCAACCCCCAGCAACGGACGGCCGATCCCCATATCCTTGCCATTGGCGATGTTGCAGGTGAACCCATGTTAGCGCACAAAGCAGCCCACCAAGGAAAAGTTGCTGTTGAGTCCCTATTGGGTCGGCCTGCGGAATTCTCGCCACAGGCCATCCCGGCTGTCGTGTTCACCGACCCAGAAATTGCCTGGGCAGGTTTGACGGAAACTCGTGCGGAAGCGGAAGGCCAACAGTATGAGGTAGCCCAATATCCCTGGGCGGCCAGTGGTCGCGCACACGCTATTGGACGTACGGAAGGCTTGACTAAATGGCTCATCGAACCCGGCACCAATCGCTTGTTGGGGTGTGGTCTGGTAGGCCCCGGGGCGGGTGAAATGATCGCCGAAGCCGTAGTCGCGATCGAGATGGGCTGTGAAGTGCGGGACTTAACCGAGTCGATACATCCACATCCCACCCTGAGTGAAACGATGATTAATGCAGGTGAAGTCCACTTTGGCACCGCCACCGAGATTTACAAACCACGCAGGTAAAACAACTACACGAATCGCAAACGAGCGAAATTCCCTTTCACCAATCCTTTGGAGACCGTTTCCAAAGGCTCTCTGGTGACACGGTTGACAGACGGGAACAGCAGCCCCAAACGATCTCTTTTTCACGTTCTTTTCATGGTGGCCACTTGGCCTCCGGTGGCTGCGGATTTCGCTGCTGGATCTTTCGTTATCCAGCGCCTATCTTCGATTCGGCGGCTCTTTACTCAGGAACGTTTCTGGGAAAGAATGGAAACACTGCTCTGGATGAAAACCAAACGAAAGTGCCCCATGACCCCAACAAAGACGGATCTGACGGCGGGAGAAATCCAACCTGTCCCAGTCGACGATGAATCGCAAGGAACAGTCGATGCCGATCCTGTGGAAACCAAGGAATGGCTCGACTCGCTAACCTATGTATTGGAAAGTCAGGGACGAGAAAGAGCCGCTTTTTTGCTAGCTGCCCTGCAGCAAAAGGCCCAGTGCGAAGGCGTCGAAGTTCCTCCCCAGGCAACCACTCCCTACATTAACACGATTCCGCCAGATCGTCAGTTGCCCTACCCGGGAAATCGTGAACTGGAACGCAGAATCAAGAGCATCATACGCTGGAACGCGATGGCTATGGTGACTCGCGCAAATCGCGAGTCGGAAGGGATTGGTGGGCATATCTCCTCGTACGCGTCAGCGGCAACTCTCTATGAAGTTGGCTTCAATCATTTTTTTCGTGGCCGTGGGAACGGTTATGAAGGCGACGTCATCTACTTCCAGGGACACACGTCCCCTGGGATGTACGCACGCGCCTATCTCGAAGGCCGTCTGTCCGAGCAAGATTTAAAGAATTTTCGTCGGGAGCTGGAACCCCAAGGGGGGCTTTCCTCCTACCCACACCCCTGGCTCATGCCCGGTTTCTGGGAATTTCCTACGGTGTCGATGGGTCTGGCTCCCATCATGGCAATCTATCAGGCCCGGTTTAATGAATACCTAGCGGACCGGGGCATGAAGGACACCAAATCCTGTCGTGTCTGGGCATTTCTTGGTGATGGTGAATGCGACGAACCCGAAACATTGGGGGCCATCACCCTTGCCGCGCGGGAGCGGCTTGAAAATCTTGTGTTTGTCATTAACTGTAATCTACAGCGACTGGACGGTCCTGTTCGCGGGAACGGAAAAATCATTCAAGAGTTGGAAGGTATCTTCCGTGGAGCTGGTTGGAACGTGATCAAAGTCATCTGGGGTGACGACTGGGATCAACTGCTAGATAGCGACCATCAAGGCCTGTTAGTCAAGCGGATGGGTGAAGTTGTCGACGGCCAATATCAGAAGTACACCTGCATGCCCGGCGACTACATTCGCGAACATTTTTTCGGGAAGTACCCCGAGTTACTTGAAATGGTAAAAGGATTCTCAGACGAGCGGCTCGAAAAAATGCGGCGTGGCGGACATGACCCAGAAAAAGTTTTTGCCGCATACCAGGCAGCTATTGAAACAAAAGGGCGGCCAACCGTGATTCTCGCAAAAACGATCAAAGGCTACGGTCTTGGCGAGACGGGGGAAGGCCGCAATGTAACGCACCAGCAAAAAAAACTCAACGAAGATGAACTACGTGATTTCCGTAATCGATTCGGCATTCCAATTTCGGACAAGGATGTGGCCCACGCGCCATTTTATCGCCCGCCCGAGGATACCGCCGAAATGCAGTACCTGCAGCAGCGGCGCAAGGACCTGGACGGTTTTGTGCCGCTTCGCGCCACCCAACATCCCAAAATGGACATCCCCGGTCTCGAGGATTACAACGAGTTTCTCTCGGGCAGCAAAGGCAAAAAGATGTCAACGACCATGGGGTTTGTGCGTTTGTTGAGCAAGCTCTGTCGCGATCAGCGGATCGGAAAGCATGTCGTTCCAATTGTGCCGGACGAGTCACGAACCTTCGGCATGGAGGGCATGTTTCGACAAATTGGCATCTATGCCCACATGGGACAACTTTACGAGCCAGTCGATTCAGAACAACTTCTTTTCTACAAAGAAGCTCAGGATGGACAGATCCTGGAAGAAGGGATCACAGAAGCGGGATCGATGGCTTCGTTCATTGCCGCCGGAACGTCTTACAGTCAACACGGCGTCAACATGATCCCTTTTTTCATCTATTATTCGATGTTTGGTTTCCAACGTATCGGAGACTTGATCTGGGCTGCTGCCGATTCCCGGGCCAAAGGATTCATGATTGGTGGAACTGCGGGTAGGACAACTCTAGCGGGCGAAGGTCTACAACACCAGGACGGCCATAGCCTCCTGAACGCCATCGCATTTCCAACGGTTCGTGCCTACGATCCAGCATATGTTTACGAGCTGGCAGTCATCGTGTTCGACGGAATGAAGCGATTATACGCTCAAGGGGATACAGCCATTTATTACATTACCGTTGAGAACGAAAATTACGAGATGCCAGTGATGCCGGACGGCGTTGAAGAAGGAATCCTGCGGGGTATCTACGAAGTTTCCAGCTTGGATGCCGGCAAGATGTCGAAACATGTTCAACTGTTCGGAAGTGGTCCAATCCTGTCCTGTGCCCTGCAAGCGCAGCAGATTCTGGGTGAACAGTTCAACGTGTCCAGTAAAGTCTGGAGTGTTACGAGTTACAACGAATTGCGACGATCTGCGCAATCATGTGAACGTTGGAATCGACTTCACCCAACATCGACACCCAAAAAGAGTTATTTGGAGACCGTCCTGGATGGCCAACAAGGACCTTTCATCGCTGCCTCCGATTATGTACGGGCGGTCGCCGAGCAAATCAGTCCCTGGGTACCCGGCGGTCTGTACGCCCTGGGAACCGATGGCATGGGAAGAAGTGAAACCCGCGAGTCCCTCCGGCGTCATTTCGAGGTAGACGCCCAGTCGATCACCGTCGCCGCACTGTACCAACTCCACCGAGGTGGGCATCTGGAAGCTGAGCAGGTCCACCAAGCTCTTCAACAGCTGAAAATCGACCCTGAAAAAATCGACCCTTTGTATGCCTGAGGCCGAGTCACAATCGCCCTGAATGGCGGTCTCATTAGTCTTGCCCTGTTCTTTAATTTCTGATGGTTTACGAAAATGGAACTGTTTGATAATCTCTGCAGACATCAAAAATCGGAGTAGGCAAGCCGCATTACGTGCAGACAGACGGCTATAATAACAAATGCTGGACAGTGGACCCTGGATTCTAGACTCCCTGTTCATCACTCGGCTCTTCAACCTCGGCGAGGAACAACATGTCAATCGAAGTAAAATTGCCCGATTTGGGAGATGGTATTGAATCTGGCGACGTCTTGGAAATTCTGGTAAAGGTCGGAGATCAAATCAAAGTCGAACAAAGCATCATCGAACTCGAAACGGACAAGGCAACCGTCGAGGTGCCAAGCCCCCAAGCAGGAAAAGTGTCTCAGGTGCATGTGAGTCCGGGAGAATCGATCCCCATTGGCGGACTGCTCCTTTCCTTAGAAGAAGCTCAGACAAGTGAGCCAACGACAGATCCTCCCAGCCGCGCCAACACCGAGAGTGCAGCAGCCCCGGCCACGCATGGAGATTCCGAGTCCAGTTCCGAACCACAACCGACCGCTCCCCCATCCCAGTCCTTGCAGAACACGGCCGCCAATTTTGAATCTGCCAACGACGTCTCTCCTGCAGGACCAGCCATTCGACGGTTTGCTCGTGAGGTGGGTGTCGATTTAGATCGTATCCGAGGAACTGGCGAGGGCGGCCGGATTACCCGTGAAGATGTGCTGGAAGTGGTACGACAGACCAATCAGACGCTCCAATCACAAACGCCGGCAGCCGCCGCTAGTGGCACCGTCGATGCGCAGGAACATGACGTGTGGGGACCGGTTCGTTATGTGCGTCTGACGAACATCCGCAAGATAATTGCCGGAAAAATGCACGAGTCCTGGTCCACGATTCCTCGAGTCACAAATTTCGACGATGCCGATGTGACTCAACTGGAAGAGATGCGCCAATCAGCCAAGAACGACCACGCCCAGGTGGGAATCAAGCTCACAACGATGCCGTTTGTCGTCAAGGCTGTTGCAATGGCATTGAAGGCCCATCCTGAAATAAACGCTTCACTGGATCTCGAGAATGGGCGGATCGTCTACAAAGAATACATTAATATCGGAATCGCTGTTGACACCGAGCGAGGCCTTGTAGTCCCCTCGTTGCGAAACGCCGACCGACAGGGAGTACCCGATCTGGCACGCTCCCTGGCAGAATTGGCAACCAAGTGTCGAACAGGCAGCTTTACCGTGGAAGACCTGCGTGGAAGTACGTTCACGATCAGTAACCTGGGAGCCATTGGCGGCAGTTACTCGACACCCATCATCAATCCGCCCGAAGTGGCGATCTTACTGGTCGGGCGAGCACGACAAATGCCCGTCGTGTCTGGGGACAGTCAGATACAAATCCGACTCATGATGCCACTGAGTTTGTCATACGACCATCGGCTCGTCGACGGTGCCATCGCTGCACGCTTTCTGAACGAAGTCATCGAGTATCTTGAGTCGCCGAGCCGAACTCTTTTGGCCCCGTAGGCTGCTTGATCTGGCTTCGGAAACTATCGGGACTCCGCGCATTACGAAGCGACTTTCGCCAGGAGGCCGCGCCCACCCCCAGGGCGGGCGCGGTAAATTCCGGGGCCCCGCCACCTCAGCCTGTTCGGGCTGAGAGTGTGGTGCCTCCGTTATCGCGCAACATATCGTCGGAACCTGCAAAAACCTCGGCTTGAAAGCGACCGTTACAGTCTGGTCAAGGTTCAACGTAATACACCTGTGAGTCGTCGATGATCCATGGCGTTGACCATGTTTTTCCATTATCGCCATTGCAAACGTTGAAAAAGAATGTCTTGAAACGCTCGCAACGGAACCCGTAAGGATACTGTGAAGTGAGGTAATCTTCTTCGGTCAAATCGTCCACGCCCTCGCTCGCATAATAGTGAACCTGTCCATCCGGGGTAAATGACATCCCGAAAGTCCACCAACCTGTTTGCGTGATGGCAGGACCCTTGAAGTCTCGACCGTATCGGTCCGAACGGATGCTAAGATGCGCCGTATCATAATCAAGACGAGACCTTTCTTTGTTCCTAAAGTTAATGAACATCCCGGGCCAGTAGGTTTCGCGTTCCGAACCAGCAGTAGAAAACAGGCCGCGCGGAGCAGTATTGGTCGTCTCCACGGCAGCACGAATTGCAAACGTCGGTCCGCGCCGGTTCTCCCACTCTTCAACAGGAGGCATAAACACCCGCACGACAAAACTTGGAGTTTGGTGAACCGGAATCGAACCACCCAGTCGCGAACGAACGTTGCAGATAAAGTCGTCCTGCTGCAGCTGATGACTGGCTGAGCGGGGGATTCCAGTTTGCCGCGATCGAAGCAAGAGCGCTCCCTCACTTCCGGGTATCCCGTTTTCGGGAGTTGCAACCCGGCGAATTACATCAGGTTGTCCCCGCTTGACCCCTTCATACCAGCGACCGTTTTTCGAACGCCCTCCGGGGCCCCGTGTTCTTTCGTCAAGATTTTTCGAACTCTTGGGAAGATTGTACCGAAAACTCCACTCTTCATCTTCAAAATCGTCGCCCACCTTCGGGATGCTGAAGCCCGTACCGGGAACAACTGGTTCCGCCCGGGAAAATTCGCCCACGATGGACACAACCAGGAAGGTTAACAGAGTGTACCAGCAGGTGCCGGTTGAAATGAAATGGTGTTTTTGCATGGGTGGCTTTCTGTATTGTTCAGGAAAAGGTTGGAACTTGGGATTTTCTAGAGCAGGTGGGCAGGAAGTTCCGGCAGTTGCTCGACCAGTCAGATCCAAGGTGTGCTTTCGCTGTGCATAAGTATTGCAACAACGATCGGAGAACCAACGGGCTACTCGCGTTAACCCAGGAAAATGCTCGATGTCAAGGCACCTCGATCCCGTCAGGTTTGAACGCCGGACTGTCTGCCCCATTAAGAGCATGTCGTCGGGAAGGCGCACCGCGACAATTGGCTTACTCACTGCCCTCCCCTTCAGTATCGTCACTCTGCAAGGGGCCAATTGATTCAATTTGTACCGCCGGGATCGAGAGGACGCTGCTTCGGTGTTCTGATTCTCTGGCAACGACCCGGGCACCAAACAGACAACTTTTCAAGCGAGTAAGACGTCGTCAGCCATTCTCTTGAGCAAGGAAACGACGAAAAAGGTCGGCACTCCCAACGCCCGATCAATCCACTTAATCGTGACAGGGATTTAAACAACACTAACCGTGCAAATTTGGCGCGGTGTCTCGGCAAGGTTATTTTGAACCAAAGAAATCGCCCGTGGAGTGCACTGATTTTCGGCCACGATCTGAGGTTCGCCGCAAATCCTCTCGAAGTTCCGTTGCGTGATCCTTGGTCCGAAACCAGCGGAACGACAATGACAACACGACAAGACCAACTAATGAGTATGACAGTGCCTCAAATTGCCGTGTGCCGATCCACACCAGAAAACAGAACAAGCCCCCCAGAATCTCAACCTGCCAGCCGAAAATTCCTTTCAATCCGGTTGTGTCATCCAATGAACTGGTGACCACCGACGATGTGTTCCCTGCAAGCAACCTTTGAGCATCTTCCATCTGCTGCAACGGAACTAAAATGGCAACGTCCGCGGAGGTTTCGGCACGGATACCCGTCGTAAAACCGCCCGTCGTCACGGCTCGAATTCCCAATTCACGCAACGAATTGGCAATAACTTCCGCTTCAAATTCTGAAGAAACGGCCGTCAGAATAACTGGGCTGGCAGGGTCGCCGGAATCGGGGGGCATTGATCAGTCTGTTCAAAACAGGGTTGAAGGAAAACTCCGGGTTCCACTGCTCACCAGTATACTCAGAAAATCCTCTCCCGTGGTTTAGTGGCCTCCCGCTAAAAAGGATCCGGACATGCGTCCTTAGAAAACGAAAATAGTTAGCAGCACTCTTTCAACAGTCACGA
>JYMV01030047.1_pt1 | contig 17633 bp, 13 predicted proteins | sample 338911 | NCBI WGS metagenome assembly JYMV01 (sample SAMN03354496, study PRJNA234377) | hydrothermal vent metagenome | biome: Deep sea; feature: Hydrothermal plumes at the Eastern Lau Spreading Center, Western Pacific Ocean; material: Seawater | place: Tonga | collected 2009 | depth 2000 m m
GATTAATAGTATTTCTGATTTGCGTGGCAAAGCATTGGCAACTTTGCCCAGAGGCAATACCACGGAGGTTGCTGCACGAAACATACTAGGCGTTTTTGACCTGACCTACGATGATCTTGGAAAAATTAATTTTGCATCCGTGACGGACCAAGTAAACATGATGAAAGACGGTCAAATAGATGGCTTCATTCTAATCAGTTCCGTACCAGCGGCTGGTATCCTGGATCTGTCTATTTCACGGCGAACGAGGCTGTTGCCTATTCCCGACCAAAAATTTGCCAGGTTAAAAGCAGAAAATCCGGGATGGAGCCGATCCATAATTCCCGCCGGCACATATGCCGGTCAAGACCAAGATGTGCCCACCGCGAGTTTTCAAATGCACATGCTCGCTAATTGCGAAGAGGTTTCTGATCATCTTAGCTATCAAATCACAGCTGCACTGGCCAAACGTGGAAGCGAATTGAGTGCAGTAACCGCCATGTTGGATGGTTACAATATAAGTGTCATGGCTAAAGATGTCGGAGTACCATTCCATCCAGGCGCTGAGCAATTTTATAGAGAGCAAGGACTCAGATAGTCTGCATAGAATTCCTCATTCGCCACCAAGACTATGCAATTAAAAATTAGCTTTAACCATTTCCCGGCAGCAATCGCCTTGGCTATGGCTGCCTACCATTTTTACGTCGTAATCGTTGGGGTGCCCTCTGTATTCTACTTTCGGGGTACACATCTTTTGTTTGCACTCATACTAGTATTTCTTTGGTATCCGAGTTCCAATTATAGACAAAATTGGTTGGGTCTTGTGGTTGATGGGGTAATGTTAATCCTCTCTATCTCCGCAATAGCGTACATTTTTCTAAATCACGATTATGTGCTCGACCGGTTTGCATATGTAGATGATTTGCAGCCGCTCGACCTTATCCTCGGGACGGCGCTCATAATTGTCACGCTGGAGGCAACACGCAGAGTAATTGGTCTCGCTCTGCCACTTACTGCCGTCTCGTTCTTGGCTTATGCACTTATCATAGACCAAATCAGCTATGGGCAGTTGATTGACCAAATGTATTTAACCACCGAGGGAATATTCGGAATTCCACTCAATGTATCAGCTACTTATATGGTTTTATTTATTTTATTTGGAGCTTTAGTAGAACATTCTGGAACCGGGAAACTATTCCGTGACTTCTCTCTGGCATTGGCAGGCTCTTCCGCTGGCGGCCCGGCCAAGGTTGCTTGCGTCACAAGTGCCATGTTTGGAACCGTGTCTGGCAGTTCCACTGCAAACGTACTGACCACCGGGACTTTTACAATTCCAATGATGAAAAGAATTGGCTATCGACCGGCTTTTGCTGGGGCCGTCGAGGCTGTGGCCTCAACCGGGGGACAAATTATGCCACCTATCATGGGGGCTGCAGCTTTTGTAATGGCAGAGTTCATGGCCGTCAGTTACTTAACCGTAGTCTCAATAGCGATTCTTCCGGCTATCCTCTATTTCGTCGCAGTGTTTTTTGCTGTTCATTTTGAAGCAAAACGAACAGGCCTTAAAGGATTGCCAAAACCCGATCTTCCACGTCTTGGAGAGGTCCTTAAAACACGTGGACATCAGTTTCTACCGTTAGCCGTAATTGTCGGTGTTTTGGTATCTGGTTATAGCCCGCCATACGCTGCTCTTTGCGGGCTTTTATCAGTTCTTCCTGTCGCACTTTTAGGAAACACGACGCGGCGCGACATCTCATGGAGAACAATTTTTGATTCCTTAATTACGGGAATCCGCAACACACTTATCGTTGCCACCGCCTGCGCCAGTGCAGGAATCGTGATTGGTGTGATAGCACAGACGGCAATAGGGATAGAATTTACACAATTGATAGTAAGCGGATTCAGTGGCGGAAACATCGTCTTAGCACTAATTTTAACCGCAGCAGCTGGTATTCTTCTTGGCATGGGGTTGCCAACTACGCCGGCTTATATTGTGCAAGCAGCACTACTAGCGCCGGCACTGGTTAAACTTGGGATCGCGCGTGAAGCAGCGCACTTGTTCGTTTTTTACTACGCAATACTTTCTGTCATCACACCACCCGTTGCTATATCTCTTTATGCTGCTAACGGCCTTTCTGGAGCGGGTCTGTGGGAATCGGGTATTGCTGCGGTAAAACTAGCAGCGACCGGCTATATCATACCATTCATGTTTGTATTCGGGCCGCCTCTATTATTAATTGGGTCTTGGAGCAATATTGCATGGACAGCGGTAACCGCACTGATCGGTGTAATTTGCCTCGCATCTTCATTGCATGGCTATTTGTTGTTGCCGATAACACTTCTACTTCGCTTTGTATTGTTTTTTTCCGCTATCGCCCTGATAGCACCTGGGCTTGAAAGTGACCTAGTTGGATTGTTGTTAGTTGGAGCTTTATTGCTGCAACAAAAACTCTCGAGCCAAACTTAGAGACCTACCAATCCTCTGACGTACCCGCCTCGGAGCCAACAGACGCCCAAAATTTGAGCGGGCTGGGTAAATTGTCATAAATCGCACTAGGAACGATCGCTAGTGTGTCGCCTTCAATTGCAGCCAACAATAACAAGGCGGCCGACTTAACCTGCCAACATGAATCCTTTAGAGCATTTCTCGCTAACATTTTTGCAAGTTCTTTAAGTTTACCCGAGTACCGGAGCAACAAAATTATTAATACAGCAACTAGTTCCAAACCATCTATCAGAAAACGAAAATAAGCGTTACAGTTTTTGTACGTAAGCAAAGTGGCTCATTTTCTTGTCATGGCAATAACATCACGCTAAACCTAGGATGTCCAATTTTAAGCTAATCCAACGGCACTCTCCCAATTTTGACCAGCGGATCAATGATTGCGTGATTGATATGCTGGTGCTTCATTACACTGGCATGATTAATGCAGACATGGCTTTGCAACGATTGTGCAACTCAGACGCGAAGGTGAGTGCCCACTATTTTATCGATGAAAAAGGGGAGTGCTTTCAATTAGTGGAGGAAGCCAATCGCGCATGGCATGCAGGAAAAAGTAGTTGGGCTGGCAGTAGTGATATCAACAGTCGCTCAATCGGCATTGAGTTAGTCAATGCTGGCCACGAATTGGATTATCAGCCTTTCCCTGAAGCACAAATGAACTCGCTGGAAAGACTTACAAAGGACATCCTAATCCGACACGTAATTCCCGCGCACCGAATACTTGGTCATTCCGATATTGCGCCGTCACGAAAACGTGACCCTGGAGAATTATTTGACTGGCGCCGCTTAGCCTCAATTGGCATTGGCTTATGGTCAAATAAAAAATATGCTACCTCCACGGATGGGGAAACTCTTGGTCCAGGAATGAGTGGCAAGGCGGTTAGTCAGGCTCAGCAGAAACTTTCCTATTTTGGCTATCACATTGAGAAAACTGGACATTACGATCCAGCGACGCAAGAGGTAGTGACAGCATTTCAGAGACACTATAGACCGGAACGGGTTGACGGGCTGTTTGACTCACTTTGTTGGGACCGACTTTTGGATTTACTGAGCCAAATAGAATAAAATTAGGGAGTTGAAACAAAAGTCCTTCTGGGCGCTTGCCCAAAGGACAAGAAGCGGGCTAAATGCAAACAAATGGCCTGAAATTATTCTTTCACCATCTTGGTGACATCCAGACATCCATAATTGTTAGCAAAACCAGTGTATGACATCAGGCGGCCCCGCCGCCTTGGGAGAGGCAGAAAATGAAGGGATCCACAGTTATCGTCGGCGTGATCGGTCTGATTGTTGGCCTGGTCATCGGTATTTTTGTTCTAGCGCCAGAATCGGAGACAACGGTTTCCCTGGAAGGCGATGATGTTGCAGCGACCAACGAGGCAATAGCCGAGCCAATTCGCTGGAAGATGGCGAGCAGTTTTGCTGGAAATTTGGTGCAACTAGGTGACCAGGGACTTTTAATTGAAGAACGTGTCCGCGTCCTATCGGGCGGGACAATGGAATTAAAGTTTTTTGAGCCGGGAGCACTCGTGCCGCCACTGGAAATTTTTGACGCGGTTTCGACGGGTTCTGTGCATGCGGGCTGGACTGCGGCTGGTTACTGGGCTGGTAAAGTTCCCGCTTTACAATTTTTTACAGCAGTACCATTCGGCCCCAATGCCGGTGAAGCAATGGCCTGGATGTACTACGGTGGTGGACTAGATCTGATGCAGGAGATCTATGCACGCCACAATATTTTCTCTCAACCGTGCAACCTTATCTCACCCGAAGGTTCGGGATGGTTCAGAGAAGAAATCAATTCAGTGGAAGACCTGAAGGGTCTCAAAATGCGGTTCTTTGGGCTGGGTGCAAAAGTAATGGAGAAGCTTGGTGTCTCCACCCAACTGCTTGCTGGTGGTGATATCTTTCCAGCTCTCGAACTTGGGACTATTGATGCCACCGAGTTCTCAATGCCAGCCATCGATTTAGATCTCGGATTCTACCAGGTTGCGAAACATTACTATTTCCCCGGTTGGCATCAACCCCTGAGCATGGGCGAATTGATGATCAATCTCGACAGCTGGAAAAGTCTTACCTACCAACAGCAGGAAATCATCAACGCAGTGTGTAGGGAAAGTCTGATTCGGGGTCTTGCGCAGGGAGAAGCAATTCAGTTTCCGGCGCTACAGGAACTGCAATCCAAAGGCGTCACCCTTCACCGTTGGAGCCCTGAGATTCTAGCCGCACTTGCTTCAGCGTGGGACGAGGTTGTCACTGCAGAAGCTGCAAATGACGAAGATTTTGCTCGTGTATGGGCCTCATTACAAGAATTCCGTAAAGGGTGGAAAATTTGGGGTGACTTGGGCTATCTTGATTAGTCCAAAACCTAACCACCATACTTTGATAGGCCCGGCTAAATGCCGGGCCTTTTTCTTAATGCCATTACCGGTTGTCAGATATTCGAACTAACTCATTCCTGATATTTAAATAATTTCCGACAACAATCACCAATGCTCCAATGAAAATCCAAGGATCGACGTGTTCACTATAAAAGCAAAACCCCACAAGCATGATCATTGGGAGACGACAAAAATCGATGGGCATAACAGTAGATGCATCACTTCTCGATAGCGCCTGCGCCATACAATAGTGCGCCGTAAGACCGCTAGCGCCAACCACAACTAACCACGGCCAAAGGCCTGCGGTGGAAGGAGCTGCCCAATTCGCAGCCGTCACCGCAGTCGCCAGCGCCAACTGAATAAACGACATATAAAACATGATGCACAAGGGAGAATCAGTCTTGGTCAAGGTTTTGACCATGACGTAAGTAATTGCATAAAGAGCGGCACTGATTAACACTACAACTGCGGCCGGTTCAATTGCCTCCACACCAGGTCTAAGGATAATTAAAACCCCGCCGAATCCCAGACCAACCGCTCCTAAACGACCAAATGAAAGGCGTTCCCCAAGAAATAAAGAAGCAAAAATTACTGTCCAGATTGGCGCTGTAAACTCGAGCGCGAACACATCCGCAAGTGGGATCATCGTAATCCCAAAAAACCAACCATATTGCGCCACAAAATGAATTGCACCACGTGAGACCTGCAAGCCTAGTTGGCGTGTTTTTATATGGCTCCATCCACAGATACACAGGACCACCGGCATAAGGAGGGCGCCAGTTAGACTCCGCCAAAATAATATTTGGACGGCACTGAGTTCCACGGATAGTTCACGGGCTGAGATTGCCATGAACACAAACGATAGGATGGCGCCAACCATCCAAGGCACGCCAGTCTTACGCCAATTGATTATTTTTGCCGTCTGCTTCAATCGTCGAGCGTGATCACAAGTTTGCCAAAATGGCTATTGGCCCGCATAGAGTGGTACGCTGACTGTGCATCTGAAAAATTAAACGTCCGGTCCACTAATGGCTTAAGCTTTGCGACCTCTATTCCCCGGTTCATGTTCTCGAACATTTCTCGACTTCCAACATAAATTCCGTGCAAATGGAGGGAACGTCGCATCAATGCCGTTGGGTTGATCTGCCCTTGCGCCAGAATGCCTATCAGATAAATATTGCCGCCGATCCGTGCGGACTGAATTGAGCGCTCCAACGTGCCGGCACCACCTACTTCGATCACATGATCTACACCTATATTATCTGTCAAAGCATTCACTTGTTTATACCAATCAGGATGCTCCCGATAATTGATCGTCCCCCACGCCCCCATATCTTTGGCGCGGGACAATTTTCCGTCGCTGCTTGAGGTAATTATCGCGCGCGCACCATGGAGAACACAAAATTGGAGTCCAAAAATTGAGACTCCACCAGTGCCCAATAACAACACAGTATCTCCTGCCTTGACCCCACCACGCTCAACCAAAGCGTGCCACGCCGTTAATCCGGCACAAGGTAAAGTGGCAGCCTCCACGTACGAAAGATGCTTGGGCACCGGAACTACTCCATCTTCATCCAGCAGAGTATATTCACTTAATACGCCTTCAAGAGAGCCCCCTAGTGCACTCGCCATCCCATCAGGCGTAATCTCGCCGCTATGCCAACGCTGAAAAAAGGATCCCATAACCCGATCACCCACTTTGACGCGGGTTACCCCAGATCCCAACGCAACCACCTCGCCAGCTCCATCGGAATTTGGAATGTGTGGCAACGACAGTTTTCGAGCTACAGGGTCTTCGATCGTTACTAAGTCACGATAATTAATCGAAGAAGCGCGAATTCGAACCTTAACTTGTCCTGGGCCAGGGTCCGGTTCTGATCGATCGGACACTACCAAAGCGTCGACACCACCCGCACCATGAATTTCATACGCTTTCATACCTGTACCCCATATTACGCACGTTCGCCGCCAAACATGCTCGAATCCACATAACAAGCATTTAGGCACACTGGGCCCTGTGCGCAATTTAATCGCGAAGAAACGCTACCCCGTTTCAAATATAAAACAGATTCAATGCCGCTTTAGCTAAAGAAAACGGCCTGTCATTAGGAAACACCGATGTGAATTGAGTTAGAAAGTCATAGGTCCGGCCAGCTTGACCCATTTTCCGTTTTGGATCTGTGACAAATAGAACTCGGATGCACCAAGATGCTGTTCAGCTGAAAATGTCATCGGAGTCGCTTCAAAAATGGATGTCCATTCTTTTATCTGTTCCAACCCAGCAACGAAACTCTCTGGGTTCAGGTCACGCCCCGCATTCTTAAGCCCTTCGGCCGTAACCTGTATAACGATATAGCCATAAACCGCCTGGATGCTGGCCGATGCGTTAAAACGCGCCTGATGTCGGTCCATCCAGTCTCGTACTTCCGGTGTAGCAGTCTCGTAATAGGGGATAACGTTTTGGCCAAGGCCATATAACCCATCGGTGACGCCCTTGCCGAGCATTGCTACTTCCGGCGCATAACCTGCAGAAGAGACCAGAAAGTCCGGCGCCCAGCCCATCTTGCGTGCTTCTGCCATAGCCCCAATGGTCTCACGAATGATAGTACCGAGAGCCACCAAATCGCAGTCAGCCGCCTTCATCCGTGCAACCTGGCTCGAAAAGTCCGTTGCCCCGCGCTTGTATGTGGTAACTTCGGCAAGCGGTAGCCCCATTGCTGCGGTCTGCTCTACTACCCCGCGGTGGACGTTAAGTCCAAACTCATCATCCTGATGAAGGCTGCATACAACACCTCGATTATTGTTTTCCACGAGCCACTGAATTCCGGTACGCATTCCGGCATGGTACGGTGCCGCCATAGAAAATTTCAGTTTATGAAAAGGCTCGTACATTTGCTCTGCCGCGGTTAACGGAAACACGTGCGGGAGTCCCCTTTTAAGCACCATTGGCATAGACGCGAGCACGGTTGGTGTACCCATCGCACCAGCCATAATAAAAATTTTGTCGCGCGTAAGCAGTTTTTGGGTCGCTAAAACTGCTTTTTTGGGATCGTAACCTGAGTCCTCAACTACTAACTTAATGCTGCGGCCATGAATTCCCCCGGCGGCATTAATTTCCTCGGTTGCCATGATCATGCCGTTGCGAACCGGCACGCCCCAGAAAGTAATTGGCCCACTTAAGTCCACATGCGTACCAATGACCACCTCATTGTCGCTAACCCCTTGTGTATCGGCCGTTGCAGACCCAATCACAGTTAAACTGGTAACCAACCCAATAATGACAGAGATCAAATGCATCCTTGTCATGATATTTCTCCGATTCTGTTCAGGACCCACAATACCGCACGGAATATCTCCATACATTGTTCAATCTTACCAAATTAGTCCGGGCAGGTACTCACAATGTTTTGTCAATGTACTTGCAGGTTATGCGGCAGCATACATACCATCGATTAGATCTTTATATTTTACATTCACAAATTGCCGCTTGAGCTTCATGGTCGGGGTCAATTCCTCGTCCTCAGGGTCAAGCTGTTGTTCTATAAGACGGAAGGTCTTTATCGACTCAACCCGAGCGAACTTCTCATTGACCGTTCTCACCTCTGCTTCAATCAGTTCAATCACTGCTTGCGCACGGGTCAAGCTGGCAAAGTTCGTAAACGGTACGTCATGGTCCTGGGCAAACTTCACAACGTTGTCTTCATCTATCATGATCAAACAAGAGAGAAATTTTCGCTTGTCGCCAATAACCACAGCGTCGGAAATATAGGGACTAAACTTCAACTGGTTTTCAATCTCTGACGGTGTAATATTTTTGCCGCCAGCGGTAATAATTATATCCTTCATTCGATCAGTGATCTTGACGAATCCCTCGTTGTCAACAAATCCCACGTCACCAGTATGCAACCAGCCATCCCGAATGGTCTCGGCGGTTTTATCTGGCTGATTGTAGTAACCCATAAATACATTTTTACCGCGCAACAAAATCTCACCCTCGGACGAAATCTTGAGATCGACAAACGGTACCGCCACACCGATGGTACCGAGTTTAACTCGGTCGAGTGGCATCATCGTCGCCAGCCCCGAAGATTCTGTCTGTCCATAACCTTCGACCATCGTAAACCCTAGTGCCCAGTACCAACGAATGAGATCTGGCGCTATCGGCGCAGCTCCGGTCCCCAGCCAACGACAACGGTCAAGCCCCATCATCCGACGCACGTTCTTCAAGACTAAATGATAGGCCAGCCAAAATTGAATTCTTATACTCGCCGGTACCGGCTCATCAGCAAGTCGATAGCTTGCTACCCGATCGCCAATTCTAAGTGCGGCCTTATAGGCCCAACGTGCAATGGGTGTTGCTTCGGACACTGTTATCGTAATCGAGGAGTAAAATTTTTCCCATATCCTCGGTACTGCCAAAAAAGCCGTCGGCTGTACTTCTCGAATATTTTCCGGCACAGTTTCTGGGTTCTCTGCAAAATTTATCACCACGCCGTGATAGACCGCTGCATAGAATCCCAGCACCCGCTCGGCCACATGGCAAAGCGGCAGGAAGGATAAGGCTTGATCGTTACCACTTAGGGGCAGAAAATCTGGCAACGGTTTGACGGATTCGATTATGTTTCGATGGCTTAACATTGCGCCCTTTGGTCGGCCAGTCGTACCAGACGTGTAAACCAAAATAGCTAAATCTTCAGCATTGGGGAGAAGCAGAAGTTTCTGCCAAATGTCTGGATGATTATCGTGATACAGGCTTCCTTGTTTGACGAGGTCTTCCATACTGATAACCATCGGGTCCTCAAATTCCCGAAGATTTTCAATGTCAAACACAACAATTTTTATCAGACTCGGCGTGTTTTCACGAACCTGCAATACTTTATCAAGTTGCTCATCATCCTCAACGAAAACTACCTTCGCCCCACAATCATTTATCAGGTATTCGACTTGAGACGGTGCATCGGTGGGATAGATCCCTGCGCTAACCGCGCCAATGCCAAGCGCTCCCATGTCTGCGTAGAGCCATTCAGGATTGTTATTACTCATGATACAAATTTTGTCGCCAAGCTCTATACCAAGCGAAACCATGCCTAAACCGACGGCGCGAGAAATATCACCGAATTCACTCCATGAGATGCTGCGCCACAGGCCTAGCTCTTTTTCCCGCATCGCGACCTGGGCACCCCGCTGCCGCACACGACCCCAAAACAGTGTCGGTAATGTATTGAAAGAGCCGATATTCGATACTGTTGCTGAAGTTTCAGTCATGGTTTGAATCTATTCAATGTCAAGGAGCGTTCAACGCCACAACTTTTTCTTCTTCCAACGTCGTTGACCCCGAATTCCTTCGTCTTTTTGCCCAAGGTAAAATTCTTTAATCTCGTCCTTCTCCAACAGGCGTTTACACTGATCCTCCATCACGATTCTACCTACTTCCAATACATATCCGTATTCCGCTACCTCGAGAGCCATACGAGCATTCTGTTCGACTAACAGAATAGTAATCCCCTCCTCCTCGTTAATACGTCGAATAATATGGAAAATATCCGCCACCAAAATCGGACTTAAGCCTAATGATGGTTCATCAAGAAGCAATAACTTAGGTCGAGTCATCAGTGCGCGACTTATCGCTAGCATCTGTTGCTCGCCCCCGGAAAGCATACCTGCACGTTGACCAGTACGTTCGGATAACACGGGGAAATAATTGTAAACCCGCTCTAGATCCTCCCCGATGGCCCCTCTGTCATGACGCAAAAAAGCACCCATCAGAAGGTTTTCGCGGACGGTAAGAAACGGAAATACTTCCCGACCCTCCGGCACATGACCTATGCCAAGCCGCACGACCCTGTCCGGGCTCCGCTTTTGGATTTCCTGGCCCTCAAAAGTTACAGTGCCTTTTTGTGGGTCTACGACGCCCGAAACCGTCCGAAGAACAGTCGTTTTTCCAGCACCGTTAGCGCCTAGCACAGTAACGATAGAGCCTTCCGCTACCGATAGGGAGATACCGCGAATGGCCATGATTGGTCCGTAGTAGGTTTCTATATTTGCTAGGCGAAGTAACGGCTCGCTCATCTCAACCCCCAAGATAAGCCTTGATTACCTCAGAGTGGCTTTGAACCTCGCTAGGTGTCCCTTCTGCAATAACCCGCCCATAGTTCAACGCCAACACCCGGTCAGAGACACTGTTAACGAGCGTCATGTCATGTTCAACCATACAAACGGTAACACCAAGTTCCTCCCTTATGTCTTTGATCCAGAAGGACATATCCTCAGTCTCTTCCACATTAAGGCCAGAGGATGGCTCGTCGAGCAACAGAAGTCGAGGTTCAGAGGCAAGTGCTCGCCCTAATTCGACAACCTTCCGAACCCCATATGGCAAGACCGAGATATGAGTGCTGCGATAATGAGCCAGCTCTAGAAAATCGATAATTTCCTCAACCCTTCGTCGATGATCCAATTCCCGACGACGAACTGCCGAAAGGAACAACATTTCTCCAACAACACCTTGTTGCCCGCGATGAGGGTGACGTCCGAGCAGTAAATTGTCGAGCACCGTGGCATTTTCAAATAATTCGATATTTTGAAAGGTACGTGCGATCCCTAGATTAGCAATCCGATGCGCCGGCGAGTTTGTAATTTCCCTACCATCAAAAACGATCCTTCCTGCCACAGGTTCATAGATTCGGCTAATCAAATTAAAGATGGTCGTCTTGCCGGCGCCGTTAGGGCCAATAATAGTGAACACCTCCCCTTGTTCTATATGAAAACTCACGTCATCGACCGCACGGATGCCACCAAATTGTACAGCTAATTTTTCAATTTCAAGTAACATCAGCGTAATTGGTCCGTACGCACGTACGACTTTTGACGCTTAAAGGTCGCCTTCTTGTAAAGCGGAAACATGCTGAAATAGAGTTTAATCTTAACCCACCGACCATACAGTCCGAGTGGCTCAAACAGCATAAAGAGAATGATGACAAGACCAAATATTCCTGCCTGAAGGCCGGTTTGTTCGGCAACAGCACTGGGCAAAACATCCTTAAGAAGAACGATCGCCTGGGGTAAGACGATAATAAATATCGCCCCAAATACCGCCCCATGTATTGACCCAAGACCACCTACCACGACCAACAACAAAAATTCGATCGACAGTAGAATTGTGAAAGATTCTGGATTGATGAACGTCAGTTTGTGGGCATAGAGAGCGCCTGCAATTCCTGTGAAAGCAGCGCTGATTCCAAAGGCCACCGTTTTGTACTTAGTTAGATGTACTCCCATACTCTGGGCTGCAATTTCACTATCTCGCACCGCGATCATCGCCCGACCTGTAGGCGATCGTAAAATATTGATCGCAGCCAATATCACCAATATCGTGATAGCTAACGCCAAATAATAAAAGCGCCACTCAACATCAAAACCCAACCCAGCAATCGTAATGTTTTCAACGAATAGGCCTGTATTACCACCTGTAACAGATTCCCAACGCGCTAAAATCTCCTCTACAATGAAGCCAAAGGCGAGCGTAGCAATAGCAAGGTAAATTCCAGCCAGCCGAAGCGCAGGCAAGCCAATCAAAATCCCAACAACACCAGCGAACAGACCCGCTACTGGTAAAGAAATCAAAAACGGCACACCACCGTTAATCAAGATTGTTTCCGTATACGCTCCAGCTGCGAAAAAAGCTGCATGGCCTAAAGAAATTTGGCCGGTGTACCCAGTAAGAAGCATCAAACCAACACCAGCGATCACATAGATCAGCACGAAGTTCATCTGTAGTAGAAAATACTCGTCAAGAATTAGAGGCGCTACGAGCAAGGACAGTCCAAGCACTGAGTACCAAAACACCGTTCCACTGTGTTTAAAGAGGCGGATATCCTGGTCGTAATTGGTTTGGAACAGAAAACGCATCCGCTTAAACCTTCTTATGCATGGATTGGCCAAACAGGCCCTGGGGTCTCACGATCAATACCAACAGAAGCACAATATAGGCGGCGGTATCTTTAAAGCCCTCCGGCAAATAAAAGCCGGCCAAAGCCTCGACGATACCAATTATCAAACCACCCACAATGGCACCGGGTAGACTGCCAAACCCTCCGAGAACAGCAGCAGGAAAAGCTTTGATCGCAATAAAACCCATATTGACGTGGATGAACGAAATCGGTGCGAGTAACAGCCCAGCAAATGCCGCAACAGCTGCGCTGATCGCCCAAATTAACGAGAAAACCGTCTTAACAGGAATACCCATATAGTACGCTGCCAGCTGATTTTGGCTCGTCGCTTGCATTGCCACTCCGAGCTTGGTGAAACGAAAAAACAGATAAAGCGACGACACCAAGAGCACCGTCATGACAATGATTGCCATATGGTCTTGGCCTATGACCAATGGGCCGAACTTCACGACCTTGTTGTAAAACGGGGTTTCCAGAAAATAGGTATCGACGCCCCAGCCCGGCACCATGCTGGCGACACTCCTCATCAAGTATCCAATCCCAATAGTCACCATGACTATCGCAAAAACCGGTTGGCCTACCATTGGGCGCATTACGACCCGATCAAGAACTCCTCCGAATAAAGCAGTGCCAATGATTGCAATTAGTGCACCCAACCAAAAATTTAGGCCCACTATGGCAATTAGTGTGTAACCCAAGAATGCTCCCAACATCATCAATTCGCCTTGGGCAAAATTGATAACCTCAGTAGCTTTGAAGATGAGTACAAAACCAAGCGCAACCAGCGCATAGACACAGCCAATCGCGGCCCCACTCACCACTAATTGGGCTACTTGGACCATGCCTTCCATTACGTGGTGATTAGTAGGAGCCACACATACATACGCCGGGGCTCCATTTATCCATTTAAAAACTCGTCAGCAACCCAGGTGTCTCACAATGCACACAAACTTATGGCTCAGCTAGTATTTTCTGTTTCTTGCTTTGACAATAGTCAAACGTAGCTAAAGTTTCCCAATGATGAGCTAAAGCATACCGGTTTGAACCAGAAAATTTTCGTTCTGCCATTATACCCTCTATGCTCTGATGTTAACTTCCATGCCAGAATGCGGCGAGACGCCCATAAAAGTTGATTTCGGCTATATAACAGGAATTCAAACAAGCAAACTGGACGAAAACGATGTGCGGACGATATAGCTTTCTCTCCCCGGCAGAAGCGGTTAGAAACCTATTCAAATTTAATGGGACAACACCAAATTTTCCGCCTCGATATAATATCGCACCGACACAACCGGCACCCGTCGTAATACTGAGTAACGATGGTGAGAGGGAATTAATTCTGATGCGATGGGGTCTAGTGCCAGCCTGGTCTAAGGGCCCCGATAGCCGATTTTCGATGTTCAATGCTCGCGCCGAAACCGTGGCAAAAAAGAGTGCTTATCGCGTAGCATTCCAAAAACGCCGATGCCTAGTCCCGGTCGATGGATTCTATGAGTGGAAAACCAATGGTGGCGCTAAGCAACCGTACCGAATATCGCTCATAGACGGCAGCGTATTTGCCTTTGCTGGACTATGGGAGCACTGGGAAGATGGCACCGGTTTGATCATCGAATCCTTTACCGTAATTACGACTTCCGCCAATTCATTGATTTCTCCGATACATGACCGAATGCCAGTAATACTCCCGCCGGAGGCACATTCCCAATGGCTTGCTGGTTCCAAATCAGAGGAACTTCTAGCCCCCTATTCTGCAACAGAAATGAAAGCGTATCCTGTAGACCCATATGTCAACGATGCACGCCACGACGATGCGAAGTGTCTTGCTCCCGCGCCCAATACCGCTCACCACGACGTACTCAACTAGATTTGGCAACCGAGAGGTGCAAACCGCAGTCGTTAGTTGCCATATTTTTTGAATAAACAACAAAAATATAGTTCATTTTTTAGAGTATTTTACTGTATTAATCTATTGAATTTAAAGGATCTATACAATGCGAACACGGCGCTTGGGGAAGACAGAAATCAAGGTATCTGAATTAGTTTTAGGCGGAGGCTATGTTGGCGGATTGCTCTTACATCAGGATGATGAAACCAAAAGACTAGCAATTCGTCACGCAATGGAAGAGGGAATTAACTTTATTGACACCGCACCTTCCTACGGAGACGGCGAGTCAGAAAGAGCCATAGGCTGGTTACTCCAAGAGGTTGAAGAAACACCTTACATATCGACAAAGGTCGCAATAGACGCTGCAACACGAAATGATTTAGTCGGCCAAATTGAAAGTAGTATTCATGACAGCCTCGCCCGTCTTCAACGCAATTCAGTTGATCTCCTTCAATTGCATAATCGCTTAGGCGCAGAAGATGACGGGCCAACGCTTGCTGTTAAACATTTATTTGCCAAAAGAGGCGTAATAGAAGGGTTAGAAAATGCTCGTTCACAAGGGCTGACAAAATACATTGGTTTGACTGCTCTCGGAGAAATCGAACCATGTCGTACAGCAATCGAGAGTGATGCCTTCGATACAGCACAAGTTTATTACAACCTACTCAATCCAAGTGCAGGTCACCAAATGCCTAGAGCTTGGGTTGGGCAAACATTTGCTGGGCTAATCGATAGTTGTAGGACGCACGACGTGGGAGTCATGAACATTCGCGTATTTGCCGCAGGTATACTTGCAACAAACGTAAGAACCGGCCGTGAAATCCCCATTACGTCAGAGCAAGACCTGTCAATCGAACAATGCCGCTCGGATGCAATATTCGCAGCACTTAACGATGATAACTACACTCAGGCCCAGACCGCCATTCGCTTTTCTTTAGCACACGAAGATATTTCGTGCGTGCTGGTCGGCGTTGCCGATATTGATCAGCTACAGGAAGCAATCGCGGGCGGCCTTTCAGGCCCCTTGCCTAAGTCATCCATTGCCAACCTGCAAAAAGTCTACGATTCAAACTTTGGATTAATGTAAACCGGTATCGCAGTGTCAGAAGGTGTACCTGCCACATTTTACAGCTTCTGGCAGAGCGTCGCGGATCACAGCGATAGCATGATGAGCTTTCCGTTCCGTCGCTGAGGCCACTTGATGGCGACAGGATGTACCGTCAGCAACAATTATAGTGTCCTCAGAGGCCTCTCGAATAGCAGGTAAAAAATCAAGCTCACCAATATTGCGCGCCACCTTTTGGGTATCAGCCTGATAACCGAACGAGCCGGCCATACCACAACACGTCGATTCAATTGTGGCTATTTTTACGTCCGGGATCATTTGGAGTGCCTCTATAGTTGGAGAAAATGCATTAGCCGCTTTCTGATGACAATGCCCATGAACTAAAATCTCAGAGCTTTTCCCTGTCCTCAGATCTAATGCCACGCGCCCCGCTCGATGTTCTTTCACCAAATACTCCTCAACGAACATCGCTTTACTTGCCAGTTCAGCTCCATTTGGAATCAATTCGGGTAGCTCGTCCCGGAGTGTAAGAACACAAGAGGGCTCCAGACCGACTACGGGAATACCACGATCAACCCATTCCGCGGTCGCCTTTACCAAACGAGTTAACTCCTGCCGCGCCTCCTCCACTAGTCCCACAGAAAGAAAAGTTCTTCCACAGCATAAAGGCCGTGTTTCATCCCCGACTGGTGCCACAAACCGTACTCGGCGCCCTATAGACACAAGAACATCTACAGCTGCCTGCAGGTTGTCAGGTTCAAAATAACGATTGAAACAATCAGCAAACAAAAGAACTTCTGGCCCGTCGTTGTGCCCGACCGAGATCGATGCAGGGTTAAAAGGCTGCCTCGCCCAATGCGGTAATGGTTGGTTCGCTGCTAGACCAAATAACCACTCGCTCATCTTTGAACCAACTATAGAACTTTGTAGATTAGCTATATAAGGGGCTCTCGCCATCCAGGGTGCATAACGAGGGAAAAAACCAAACAAGCGATCACGCAAAGGTAAGCCATTTTCAGCCACTTGCTGGCGCATCACCTCAATCTTCATCTTGGCCATATCTACACCTGTCGGGCATTCTCGACGACAAGCCTTACAACCAACGCAAAGTTTGAGACTTTCTGCCATATCCGAGGAAGTAATCGAGCCAGAACCGAGTTGCCCCGACAAAGCCAAACGGAGAGCGTTAGCCCGGCCACGTGTGGAATGCTGTTCGTCCCGGGTAGCACGAAACGATGGACACATCGTTCCGCCTGAGAGCTTCCGGCACGCACCATTATTGTTACACATTTCGACCGCACCACTAAAACCACCCCATAGAGACCAATCAAAAGCCGTGTTCGGTTCACTGGAACGATAGTCGGGCTTGAACCGAAAAAGTGAGCGATCATCCATACGTGGTGGATCAACGATTCGACCCGGATTTAATCGATTTTCAGGATCAAAGGCACGTTTGACCTCCTGGAAGGCTGAGACGATGCGTCCTCCGAACATAGACTCATGAAACTCGCTTCTCGCGATGCCGTCTCCATGTTCTCCGGAATGAGATCCCTTATATTCCCGTACCAAGGCAAACGCCTCCTCAGCGATGGCACGCATTTTCTTAACGTCCTGGTCAAGTTTAACGTTCAGCACGGGACGGACATGCAAAGTGCCTACCGAAGCATGCGCATACCAAGTCCCACGCGTATTATATTTTTGAAAAATGGCGTCCAATCGAGCCGTATATTCGGGCAGATCGTCAAGCTCAACAGCACAGTCCTCGACGAAAGATATAGGCTTTCCGTCACCCTTCATCGACATGATGATATTAAGTCCTTGTTTCCGCATCCCCCAAACTAAGCGTTGCATTTGAGGTGCGATGACCTCTACCATT
>JYMV01039484.1_pt1 | contig 17630 bp, 13 predicted proteins | sample 338911 | NCBI WGS metagenome assembly JYMV01 (sample SAMN03354496, study PRJNA234377) | hydrothermal vent metagenome | biome: Deep sea; feature: Hydrothermal plumes at the Eastern Lau Spreading Center, Western Pacific Ocean; material: Seawater | place: Tonga | collected 2009 | depth 2000 m m
TACCAGAAGTCTCTTTCTTTTGTCTCGAGCGTGGCCAGATAATGTTGACGGAATTGGGGCTATGGGGGACAGATATGGTTAGCGCCTACACGTTTTTGGAGTTGAGGGCGGGTTCTATCGCAGGAAGGTCTTGAGAACTTCTTCCAGGTTTTTGCGACGGAGAGGCTTGCTGAGATAACCGTTCATGCCGGCATCCAAGCAGAGTTCCCGGTCATAACTCATGGCGTTCGCGGTAAGAGCCACGATAGGGACATTGTTGCCGGCTTCTCTGAGCTGACGAGTGGCTTCATAGCCATCCATAATCGGCATCTGACAGTCCATAAGAATGAGATCGAAGGCTTCCTTCTGACAAATCTGGAGAGCCTGCTGACCGTTTTCCGCTACAGTGTGATGAAGCCCGAACTTTTCCAACATTCGAGTGGAAATCAATTGATTGGGCTTGGCGTCTTCAACCACGAGGACATGGCCCTCAAAAGAGGGGAAGTCACTCACCTGAGCACCGGAAGTCTCACGCTCTCTACCGGCCCGTTCTTCACAGGCTCTCTTCAAAAAATTGCTGAGTTCGCGAATTCTGATAGGTTTAAAAAAGCTTTCCGAATAGGCGGGAAACTGTTCTTTTTGTTGCTCCGGCAACAGCAGCGCCACCCGACAACAACTCTCCGGTAAGAGGGGAAGAAGCTCGAGAAACGGACTATCTACCAAGACAACAGTGTCTCCCTGGCTCCAGCTCATAGCTTCCTCAAGCTCAGCCACCGTGTCAACTGCGGAAAACTTGAGTCCCCACTCCCTACACCAATCTTCTAGGAAGGCCCTTCTCGCCGTCGAGTTGGAATAGAGAACGAGCAAACCGTGACTGAGTGTGAGTTTGTCCTCACTATTTTTCCCATGGACGACGGGCGAAAAGCTGAACTCGAAAGTTGACCCCACTCCTATCTCACTCTCCACCCTGAGTTCCCCGTTCATAAGGGAGGCAAGACGAGAAGCGATAGAAAGTCCCAGGCCGGTGCCGGCATGACGCCTGGTATGGCTCCCGTCAAGCTGTTCGAAAGGTTCGAAAATCCTGGTCAGATCTTTTTCAGGAATTCCGCACCCTGTATCGCTCACTCGGACCGTGAGCTTCTCCCCCTCCGACCAGACCTTGACGACCACGGCTCCCTCATCGGTAAACTTAACCGCATTTGAGATAAGGTTCATGAGAATCTGGCGAAGCCGCAGTGGATCCGCCTCAATGCTTACGGGAGTCGAAGGCGAAATGTGACAAACGTAATCCAGGCCCCTTCTCGCAGCCGCCGGACTGTGAAGCTCAGAGAGTTCTTGCAGCAGGGTATAGAAATCTAATTTCCGCTCCCGCAGACTCAGCTCTCCCGCCTGGATTTTACTAATATCCACGATGTCGTTCATGATATGAAGCAACGATTCCGCAGAGTTCTGGATGAGGAGAGCAAAATCGCGACTTTGCCCCTCAAGACCGGAGGACAAAAGCAGGTCACTCGTCCCCAGAATTCCGTTCATGGGAGTTCTCACTTCATGGCTAAGATTAGCCAAGAACTCAGACTTCAAACGGGCGGCTTGTTCACTTTTCTGAAGCGCCTCTTGCGTCTTTTTTTGCTGGTTCTCCAGATTCACGATAGTCTCGCTGAGCGCGCCGGCAAGAGGTCTAAAGATGATGAAGATCTCCGCTACCAATACCGCCAAGAGAAAACCGATGATTAAGAACTGCTGAGTTCTTTGGCGGGCAAGGCGCTCTCGAGCCTCAGACTCGAAAGACTCCACCAGCTTCTCCATCAGACCTAGAAAGCGCGGTTCCAACTCCAGCACCCTGGCTAAAGACTCCGGCTCTCTCCCTTTGCTGTAGCGTAATCCAGCCTCGGCGATCTCATCAACCAGAGGCGTCAGTTGACTGAGAAGTTCGGTGGATTGCGGCGAGACCGAATATCGAGCAATGGTGTCGTGAGCCTGAGTCCATTGATTGACAATGTGAAGAATTTCCCTGTGATGTCCCGCCTGCGCGTCTTTCAGAAGAAGAAGTTCTTTGGTGAGTCGCTGACTCAGCATTCTTTGACGGCCGGCAAGGTTGACAAGATGGGCATCTTGTTCCTGGAAAACCAGAGAGCGCTGGCTCAAAAGACCTTGCCCCACCAACAAAAGAGCGATCAAGCCCAAAGCTAGAACGTAGCTCCGCCTCAAACGATCTAAAATGTCGTTCTTGCTCTCGGGACTCAGATAACCCGCCCTGCCTTCCTCATGCTTTCCCTTCTATTCCACCCGGACTCCGTGGATCTTGTTTCGACAACGGAAACAATTTGCTCCATCGAGCTTCTCATGGACCTGATATCGTCTTGAGCCGTTCTTTCTTTAGCTGTTGAGCGGCAGCAGCTTTTTACAATTGGTAAAATCATTTTACTACTATACTTGAAACACAGAGACAAAGAGAGAGGATACAAAGATTTATGACCCGCAAAAACCTTCTGATGAGTCTTCTCATCACAGCTTTTCTGGCTACCGGAGCCCTCGCCGACGGCTGGGACTTCGGAAGCGACTATAATCGGCAATACAATCCCCAGAGCGTTCAAACTCTTCACGGAACAATCGTGAAGGTGGAACGGAATCTGGTGCTGGAACCGGGGATGGCTCCCGGCGTAGCAGCCCTTGTCGACACCGGAACCGAGCTCGTTACAGTGCATGTCGGCCCCCGTTGGTTCACAGACTTCTATCGTGATCAATGGCAGCTAGAGTCCGGCGACCTCGTTGACATCACAGGGTCTATGGTGGACTTCGACGGAGCCAAGACCATGCTTTTGCGCTCCGGGAAAAAGGGCGAAATGGAAATGGTTATCCGCCAGAAAGATGGAGCCCCCGTTTGGGACGCTCAGCGTGGACACCAGTTTTAAACGGCCTTTGACATAGAGACGAAAGACAGCCACCTTCTCAAGAAAGAGGGTGGCTGCTTTCTCAGCTTTCAAAGGAAAACTCTTGCCAAAGTGACATATCCAAGGCGGAGTAAAAACATGGTGGACTATCCGCAAGATCCGAAGTCTCGACTGACTCTGTTCAAGAATGAGCAGGACATTCAGCACTGGGGACTGGTCGTTGTCGTCGACAATCAGCTAATTGAATTACAATCCTGGAGCGGCGACTCCAAAACCGGAACGACGAAACCACCGGAAGGACTCTTCGTTGACTTCAAACCGGACGGCAATTATTTGCTTCTTTACATGCGGAAAAAGATTTGCACCTGGAACCCCGCCACCGGTTCCATCACCGAGCGCCCCTACAAGAAGGGAGAGACCCGGGGAATCACGCCTTTCCAGGCGGTTGCCGGTGAGCCTCAATTTCGGGGCAAGAACTCCTGGTGTGCGGTGGTCATCGACGGGGATGTCAAGGCCTGCCCACCCAATCAGCTCTTTCGTTCGTCCCAGCAACGATGGCAAGCCCAACCTCTGGGTAGGAAGCTTTCCCTGCTCTCGGGACCGATCATGGTGGTCATGGGCCAACACGGCCTTTTTGCCGTTAAGGCTGCTCTCGTCACGGCCATGAGCGGCATTCTCCTTCTCGCCCTTGCCCTTCTAGTCGACCGCTATTTCTAAATGGCCGGAGCTAACTCTCACCCCGTTTCAGGAGTGATATAGGTCTTTTTCGCTTTTCAGGGAACTTTGTCCGACCACACAGCGTCTGACAAACCGAAGGGGACGCAACCTGAAGAGACCATGTCAAAATTTCAATATAAAGCTATGACCGAAGACGGCCAGTTCGTCACCGGAGAAGTGGAGGCCAAGGATCGCCTCACCGCCATCGAAAAGCTGGCCGACCAGAAAAGAACGCTCTTCGAGCTCTCCGACCCGGATGGAACTCTAGGCTTTTTTAACTTCCCCAAAATACCGTTGAGCGGAATATCCCCCAACACGGTGGCCGTTTCCACGCGGCAACTGTCGGAGGTATTGGGGGCAGGGATGCCGTTAGTAGAGAGTCTTGGCGCGCTGGTCAATTCGGGAACAAATCAGAAAATGACGGAGGTCTGGCAAGATGTTATTCAGTCCATTCTGAAGGGCCAGACCCTCTCTCACGCCCTGGCCCAACATCCCAAGGTGTTCTCTCAACTGTACGTCAATCTGGTGAAAGTCGGAGAGGCCACGGGGAGACTCCATGAGATGATCGGGGAGGCGGCCGGCCATCTTGAGCGAGAGGTGGAGATCCGTAGACAGGTGCGCTCGGCACTCACCTACCCGGTGTTCATCCTCATCACTTGTAGTGTTCTGTGCTACGCCCTTGTATCGTTTCTTCTTCCCGAATTCGAGCCGGTATGGAATCAAGCCGGAATGGATCTGTCGGCCTATCCTCTGACGGAGTTTCTGATCGCCCTGAGCCGGTTGACTCACAGCTTCTGGGACGAACTCCTTTTGGCGCTTATCGTGGGTGGCCTGGGATTCGGCCTACACAGAATGTTGTCCACCGCAGACGGCGCTCGTCGAGCAGGCAAACTGCTCTTCAGCCTCCCGATCATCGGCGGCTTGGCCCAGGTCACCGTCACAGCCAGGGTGGCCAACACCTTGGCGACTCTCACGGAAGCCGGAGTATCTCTGCCTGTCGCCATCAAATTGACTGCCGAAGCCAGCGGGTCGCTGGTCGTTCAAGATGCTCTTACCAATGTGGCCGGGGGAGTGGAACAGGGCAAAACTCTAGCTCAGTGCCTCAAGGGAGCTAATATCTTTCCTCCGCTGCTGATTCAAATGGTGGGAATCGGTGAACAATCGGGACGACTGCCGGATATGCTCGCTCGGATTCGAGTCTATTATCAAAGACAACTCGACGATACGGTAAAAACAGTGTCCTCCCTCATAGAGCCGGTCACGATGCTAGTCGTGGGCGGAGTTGTGGGAGTTTTCATTATGGGAGTGATCCTTCCAATTTTGGGTGTGGTGGGGAACATTGGCCCTTCCTAGACAACGCGGCTACATCTTGCCGCTCGCCTTCGCTTTTCTGTTCGTTCTTCTGGTTCTACTCTTGAGTTTGGCCCGCTCCGGCCAGTTCGGAAGTCGGGTCTTTCTTCAAGAAGAGCTGACCTTCCAGGAGACTTTGCTGAGCTTCGACGCCCAGAATCGCCTGGGACTAAAACTGAGTGGACAGAGCGGTCCGGAAGTCGGGAACGCCGATTTCCAGAGGGACTTCTCCAGCAGTCATCAGCGCGCAGAACTGCGCCTACGATGGAACAAAGAATCCAAGCATCGAGAGGTGGGTCATTTATGGGCGAGCTACGACGCCCTGTTCACCGACAAAGAAGAGTTGCCACCTGCCAACTATTCGAATTTAGAGCACACGTCCCAAGGCATGCCTGTGGCTCCGGATCATACTCTCGCCGATTTCCAGATGAACGGCAAGGCGAGTAAGACGGTTGTTTACTCCGCCGGTTTCCCCTATGGCGCCTACGCACCGTCCGGTGACATCGTCTTGGAAAAAGCTTACTCCTGGCGAAACCCTTCCTTGGAAGAGACCTATCAAAAGACCGACTACCAACGATACACCGGCCTCCCCGTCGACCTGTGGGCTCAAGGCCGAATCTCCGTTGAGCATGAGTACCCGGCGGGCTCGGCCTACAGCGACGAAGGCCCCGTCCATCTGCCCCGGAATTCGGGTGCCGTGGGCTACACATGTCGCCGTGGTGACGAGTCTTACACCGACAGACTCACGGAGCAGATCAACAATCGTTTCTACGCTATTGGACAAGATCAGATCGACAAGTCCCACCTCTTTGGTCGAGCGATACTCGACGGGGAAGGTCTCTTCCGCTTGTTTACAGGCCAACTGGACTTTCGAGAGATCCTCAGCGTGGGCCAAGCCTGTAAAATCCCCTTCTTCCCTATCCCAACCGTGCAGGAAGACATCGTCGTCACACTCGTCATCCTTCATCATCCATGGCCTGTCGATTTCTCCGGCGACTCCCACAGCGCCGAGTTGGCCGAACAGCTCCATAAGCTCACCGAGGAACTTCAAAAAGCCAAGGACGAACTGGCCAAACTCCAGGACGAGAAAGCCAAGCTCGATCCAAAAAGCAAATCGTACGACGACGATCTGGAAGCCATAGAGCAAAAAATCAAAGGCCAGCAATCCAAGGTCGACGACCTCGAAAAGGCTGTCGCCAAAGTCAAGGATGAAATCGCTCAAGACAAGCAAGACATGGACGGCAACATCGCCGACTCCGGAGTGCCGACGAATGCTCAAGAGGAGAAAGAACAAACCACCAAGGGCTGGGCTATCGTCAAGATCGTATCGCTGATCCCAGAGATGATTTCCGATATCATCGCCGGCAAAGATCCCACTCGCCGCATCGCCGTGCCCACAAGAGTCGTCAACCTTGGTGATCAGGACCCTCAATGGGAGTGGACATCCAGTCAAACGGAGGTCGGTGGAACAATGACAATTCCTCGCGGCCGAACGCTCCTCATCAACAGGGACCTGGAAATTTCCGGCGACCTCTGGATTCAGAAAGGGGCCACCTGTTACCTCAAAGGCTCCAACCTCACCGTGAAACCTCCCGCCGATTGGCACGACTTCGACGGAAAAGAACAGTCGGCTACCGACTTTGCCGCCTATCCTTCGGGCCGAATCATCTTGGAGCCGGGAGCGACTCTTCTGGTCGACGGAGATCTCAAAGCCGAGGGTGGAAGCTTCGAACTTGGCTCGGTTTCCCTGGTTGGTCCCATCGGTCCCACTCAGGCCATTGAGAGGGCCATTCTGTGCCGAGGAAACATCGAGATTGCACACGGCATTCACCCTGGAATGGGAGTCGACGATCTTGTCTTGGCCCTGGCCAAGGACGACAAAACTCTCCGGGGCTTCGTTAAGGATTTTTACGACCCGCTTATGGTGGAGGGCTTTCCCTTTATCGCTAAGATGCCTTATATCGGCCCCTGGCAATCCAGGAAATGCTGGTTTGCGGAGTACTCCACAACACTCGTGGTTCCCAATGAGTTTCCGGTCCCTATTCCGGCAACTCTCCCCTTTCCGAACTGTCTCAGGAAGGTCTTCAAATACGTCACCTTCGCCTTTGCCACCGAACTGAATTTTACCACGGGGGAAAACTTCTACACCCAATCTCCCTTCTGGTTCTTCGGTCGAGGGATGACACCGGTCTTCACCAAGACAGACCCTCAACTGGTCCAATCCGCCTTCGCTCACCTCAAATGGGAAAAGATCGCTCTCGACGCCCTGGAAGAAGAAGGCGAGAAATTTCTCAAAGAGATTCTCCCCGATCTGGTCAAGGACGTTTTGTTGGAGGCGGTTCGAGATATCCTGGAAGCGTTACTTGAAGATCTCATCCCTTTTAAGCCTCCCAGTTGTGGCAAGTCTGAAGAGTCCGGACATAGCAAGAGCGACATCAAAGAGAAGATCGAAGAGAAAATGAAAGAGCTGATGGAAGAAACCATGAAAGATCTGGGCAAGAATCTTTTCAAGAGCTGCCGGGATTGTCTCTATACCATCAGAAACAGTGTGCTAAGCCAGGTCGGCAACGACTCCAAGGCTGCCACCATCGTAAGGGAGCTTCCAGGCGTTCTCATTTACTCCGGGCGACGACTGACCATCGGAGAAAAGGGCGCGGTCTGCGCTAGCGGGATGTTTTATGCTGAAGAGAGTGTGACCTCGGAGGCCCGTTACACGGTGGGCTGCCTTTTGAGCGCCAACGGGACGGTTGAGGCTAGAACCCTGTATCACTTCCCCTATTACTCCCGTGCCTCCCTCTACAACCCGCGCAAACCCAAAGACTATAAGCTCAACGCCCTGGACGACTTCTTCCGCTCCGCCTTTCAGGTGGCCGTTCCCAACCCCGAAAAGAACACCGCAGGCGACGTGGGGCTTCCCACCTATCATGTGACCGCCCAGGGGTGGGGTCGATGAAGAAGGGATTCACTCTGATTGAGGTTCTTGTGGCCGCGGGAGTCTTGCTCATTGCTGTGTTGGTTCTGGTGACCTCCTACAGTCAAAGCCTCAGGCAAGCAACCCAAACCAGGGAACGGCAGTTAGCCTTGATTGTGGCGGACAACCTATTGGAAAGGGTGCACGCTCACTCTTACGGCCAGAGCAAGCCGAGCGATTGGGGCAGCGAGAAAAATCCGCGTACCGAAACGTTCTTCCTGGTCATAGACGGTCGTAAGGTTCAGGCGGCCTATCAAACGTTGGTTGAGATTTCTGCGGAGGGCAACGGTAGCTTTTTTGGTCGATCGGACAAACCGTTCGACAAACTCAAGTACACCGTGCTTTGGAGAGAGCCGAGGCCCGATGGAAGCTGGGAGCCGAAAAACCTTACCTTCGAAACCGTTGTGTGGAGGCAAGCCGATGTTCAGAAGTAGAACTGGTGGACTCACCCTAGTGGAGATTCTTATCGCCTCAGCTCTCGCGTTGGTGGTCTTTGGAGCGCTCCTCTCTGTTTTTCTCAACAGCCGAAAGATTGGACGTACCGCCCGGGAATCGTTCTATTTGAGCGAGGACATGAGTATCGCCTTGAGAACGCTGACAACCGATCTGAAGGGTACCAGCTTGAGTTCCATCAAAGTCGAGAGCGACGGGTTTAGCCTGGCCTCCCCTCATACTCCCGGCAGAGAAGACGGCTTCGAAGTGACCCCTTACGGCGGAGTGAAATGGAAAAAGTGGGTCCACTACAGACTGCAACCGGGTGACGATGTCCGAGAGCGATTGGTCCGGAGCGAGAGTGACATAGGCGAAGACCTCTATCCCCTAGCGCCTCCCACGCCCCCGGCCGCTTCGGGCAAAGTTCTTCTGAATAACATTCTGAGAAGAGGGAAAACGGTCGAGAAGAGCTCAGACGGACGCTACCGAGTGACCGACAAGGCGGGCGCTCCACCTGGATTCACTCTCCGCTTCGTGGGGCGTGACGGCACCAGAATGGAGGAGAATCCGGCAGAGCACAGTGACGAAGACCGCCCGGGCTGGACTCAGAACACAACCCCCATGGTCGAACTCTGCCTGCAAATCGTGGACACTCCATCCGACTCCAAGGTCGCCACTCTGCAAATCTATCGGCAGCTGACACCTCGCAACTAGACCCGGTCATACTTCAAGCGCTCCTTACTTTTTGGGTGAAAGGTCCGAAATATATCATGGCGGACCGATCATGAATCAAGTGAGCAAAAAGACCGACTCGGGGATACCCCCCGGACCCTCTCCTCGCAAGGAGAAGCTTCCCTTGCCGTTCCGCTCGATACTGCACCCCACCGACCTCGGTCCGGAGCGGATGAACGCCTTTTACCACGCGCTTCTCTTTAGCCTGACCAGTCGTTGTCAGCTGGATATCCTCAACATCACCAGTCCCACCTATAGCCAAGAAGCGTCCCCTTTCCCGAGTATCCGAAAAACGCTCGTGGACTGGAAGAAGATACCTCCGGGAGACGTTACCACGGACGTTTGCGACCTTGGAATCATTCCTCGAAAAATGTCCACCACCGGAAGCCTGATCCCAACCGTTGTGGAGGCCATGAAAAGGGAAACCTACGACCTCCTGGTTCTCTCCACTCACAACTACAAGACCCGGAGCAAGAGCTTTGTCGGCTCCAAGGCGGAAATCATCGCCCGAAGAAGCGAGATAGCGACTCTGTTCATCCCGTGCGACTGTCCGGGCTTCATCCAACCGGACAGCGGTGAGGTGACCCTCAAGCGAATCCTCATGCCGGTGGCCGAAAACCCTCACCCGCAACTTGCAGTCTCAAAGCTTTCCGCCCTACTCCAGCAACTTGCGCTCACTCACTGCGAAGTGGTTCTTCTCTTCATCGGCAAGCAGCAGAAGTTTCCTCGACTTCAGTTGACGGGCATGGTGGGGGTGCAATGGTTGCAGCTCTGTCGCCGGGGGAGCCTAACTGAAACTATTCTGGAGTTCTCGGAAGGTTGGAATCCAGATCTTGTGGTCATGCCCACCTCCAGCAATCTCAAGAGCGAGGGATCGGTCTTTGCCAGCCAAACGGAACGAGTTCTCCGAGATTGCCACTGCCCTTTGTTGGCGCTTCCCGTGCGATAGGTCTAGAAAGACCAGAACCGGGGGATCAAAATCGAGGCGAGAACCCAAAAGAGAAGGTTCAGAGGAACTCCCACTCTCAGATAATCCGCGAACCGATATCTGCCCGGCCCCTGAACCAGAGTATTGGTCTGATAACCCACCGGCGTCATAAAGCTTGAGGAAGCTGCGAACGTGATGGCCATGAGAAACGGCTTGGGGTCAACATTCATGTTCTGCGCCGTGGCGATAGCGATGGGAGCCAGTAGGACTGCGGTGGCACTATTGGAGAGCACTTCCGTCAGGATCGAGGTCAACAGATAGAGCACCGATAGCGTGACCCACGGCCCGTACGCTCCCGCTCGACCCAGCAAGTTCTCGGCCAAAACCTTATCCAAACCCGAGGCCTCCACCGCCGAACCCAGGGTCAGCATTCCACCGATGAGGATAATGACTTTCCAATCGATAGCTTCATAGGCCTCGTCAGGAGTTACGCAGCCGCTAAGAAGCATAAGGACGCATCCCAACAGAGCCGCCACCACCAGTGGCAACGTACCCGAACCGATGAGGAAGAGGGTTATGGCAAGAATGGAGATGGACAAGGAACGAAGGTGAGGCCTCGTATTCGAAGTTTTCAATTCTCGAATCAAGACGAAAGCCGAACTGCTGTTAAGTTCCGCCAATGATTCCGGGGAGACTGCTAACAGCAGCACATCCCCCACCCGAAGAATTGTGGTGGCCAAACCTTTATGAAGGGTGGTACTGGATCGACGAAGCGCCACTACGGTGGCGGGCAGATGCTCTCTAAACCTGAAACCCTTCAACGATTGGCCGACTAAAGGAGAGCCCGGCCCCACCACAGCCTCGGTGAAAACCGTACAGTCGGAAGACTCCATTTTTCGGAAGGCGACACCGTAAGTCTGGGTTAAGCTCACTAGCTCCGACACCGCACATCTCACCTTCAGGGAATCGCCTGCCTGGAGCTTAAAGTGTGGACTTGGATGGAGAAAATGCTCACGCCCTCGATACACTTCCAGGATGTCCATATCCAGGTCCCGCGTCAGGGGCGCGTTCTTGAGGGTCCGACCGCAACTGGAAGAGGTCTCCTCCAAAACGAGTTCACAAACGAAAGGGTGATCGGCCGGCTGGACCTCCTCCATCACTCCGTTGTCGGGCAGTAAGAAACGGCCCGGTATTAAGAGATAGATTATCCCGACCACGGCCAGAATGACACCGAGAGGGGCCATCTCAAAGAGAGTAAAACCACCTAACCCGTGGCGTTGGGAGATGGAACTGACAAGGATGTTGGTCGAGGTTCCCACCAGACTGCAAGCCCCTCCAAAAAGCGAGGCGAAGGACAGCGGAATCAGCATCTTTGAGGGACTCTCGCCGCATCTTCTGGCAAGCTCGATAGTGACCGGCAAGAACACCGCGACGGCTGCGGTATTGTTCATAAAAGCCGACACAAAACCCACCACCAGCATAAGAAGAAAAGTTGACCAGAACGCGCTCCCTCTGCCCCACCGGCTCATGAGATCGGCCAGGCGATCCAAAACACCGGTCTTATGGAGTCCTGCGCTCATCACAAACATAGCCGCCACCGACACCGTGGCCACGTTGGAAAAACCTGCGATCCCTTGCTCCGGTGTGAGGACACCGGAGACCAGCAGGGCTGTCATAACAAGAGCGGCCACCACATCGACCCTCAGTCGTTCGGAAACAAAGAGATAGATGGTGCCCAAAACGACACCGGCCGTGAATATCATTTGAGTCGTCACACATCAAAATTACACAACCTATCAGTATAGAAAATCCACCTCAAGAGCCTTTGCCGGGTATACCAATGGCCACAAGGCGGATCGTATCCCTTCGGGGCCCGTTGCTCTACTCGGGGGGATGGCCTCGAACCGCTGCGGTTCTTGTAGAGTGAAGCTTGAAAAGGAGCAGGTTTATGTCCGATGTATCATGCCGGTATTGCGGTGAATGGAACTGTGTTGGAGCCATCTTTTGCCGGTCGTGTCTTCGTAGTCAGGAAGACCACACCGTTAGGACTCTTGTCGCTGCCGCCGGCGGAGCGTTCGCTCTGACTCTTCTTTTCTGCCTTGTAAGCCTTGGACTCACCTATAGTAAGCCTTCGAGCCAGGAGAGAAGACTGGAACTCGTTCAACCCCGCTACTCCCGTCTTGCAGTGACTGAGGACGCTACCTCTAAGCCGGAGTGGGTCGAGGTCTCCAGAGAGACTCTGGTCTACGACTCTCGTTCTCAGCTAATCCCCGCCCACAAAGCTTGGCAGAGTCTGGTAGCTGTTGCCGGGCGTCGCTTGCGGGTCAAAGCCGACTGGAATGCAAGTCCGGTGAGGGCTGCAGAAATCTACCTACCGGAGGTCAACGATAGGCTACGTTGAGATCGTGTATGAGGTGAAATTTGTCTTCAATCATGTCGGCCAACTCTTCTTCCTCTATGGAATCCACCCGGTCCACAGACAAATAACCGGTAAAAAACAGACCGATAGAACGGAGCCTGAATTCTACTATCTCAAGCCCCAAATCTTGACTCACGTATTTCCGAATATCCTCAATGATCGGGTGAGGCAAGTGCTCTTCACCCATCTGAGAAGGAGCCTTGTCCATGATTGCCCCAACAGCGTTTCGCAGGTAGACTGTACCATCTCGAACAATGTCGATAGAAATCAACAGGGCCATGGTGGCGTCGGCCCACCACCAACCCACTCCAATTCCCAAAACGCCCAGTGCCGCAGCGAGTCCGGTGAGCCAGTCGGCTCGGTTGGTCGCCGCATCGGCACTCAGAGTGGGGTCTTCCAGTTTCTTTGCTAGGGCTTCCTTCTTGCGTCCAAGGAACACTGGGGGGACGGCCGAGTACAAGATGGCCATAAGCATCAACCAACCTTCCCAAATTTCATATCCGAAGACCGAAACAAGACCCAGAGTGGGTCTGCTCCCTGAGATGAGAGAAGAAGAGGACTCGTAAAATGCGAAAAGCCCAAGACCCATCAAAGCCACAGAAGCGGCAAGATAAGCCACCAAAGTTGCTCTCCGATAGCCGTAGGGGAACCAGTGATCGGGCTCTCGGGCGGCCATCCGGCTTCCGATAAGAAAAGCCGCCGGCGGGATGAGAGAGAGAACGTCTTCCAGTAAAGCCGTTTTCATGGACTCCGACTGGCCGGCGGTGAGATACATAAACACCACCACGGTGATCATGAAAAGGATCGTCCACCATTCCAGCTTAGCCGCCTGACGAATGAACTCAACCCTGTCATCTTCGAGCTTGAACGCCTCAAGCGGCGTGAGCTTAGGGGTGCGACTATCCATCATGCCTCCTCCTAAGAAGCCGACGGTCTATCTCCACCAAAAGCCTGTTCTCACCGGGTGGAAGAGCCAGTACGTATTCAATGGGGTCTCCGATCTTCATAGCGGACTCATACTTGCCGGTTTCGTCTGTAATGAGTTTGTAGGGAGATGTCTTTACCGGCTCCTTTCCGGAGACCAGGACGGCATGGAGGCGTTCCTCCTCGCTTTCCACCCTCACTCCTACCTTCCGAATCTCTTCCTCAGAAAGCTCCTCGCCGCCACCAAGAACCAGGGCTTGGGCCTTATGGTAAGGTCGCGAACCGGCAACCCCTTTGAGGAAGGGAGAGGTCGTATCCAGCTCACCGTACACAACGTGGAGCTTGGCTTCACGAAGACCTTGGTGGAGTACTTTCGGTGAAGCATCAAAGAAGACGATCTCGGATCCGATCTCCTCGGCAAATTCGGTCAGAAACTGCTCCGCTCGCGGGTCCTCTTTCAGCCGACCCACCCGAAGTTCACCGTTCTTCGCGGCTTGGAAACTGTCTTCTGCATCGTAAGGGAGTCCACATCCGGTCACTATAAAGACTGCCAAAAAAAGTAACAGACGAACTTTCATGGGACCACAATGACGGTGCCGAACTCTTGGCCGAAGGTACATCTTGGGGTGGACACCCTATCCCAAGGTATCCAAAAATCGGCGAATCTACGATCTTAATCCTCTCCCAGTTCCTCGCGACGCTCCTCCTGGAAGCCCTCCTTGATAGTCTTCTCAGTGCGCTCTTCGGTTCCCGGAGTGGGAGTGGGAGTCGGCTGAAACAGAGGGGCCGAGTCTTCCAGGCTCAGATTGATGAGAATGGGAAAATGATCGGAGCCGATATCCGGTCGGACTTCCAATTGGGCCAGGCGAAAGTGGGAACTGTGAAAGACATGATCGAGGGGGAATCTCAGAAAAGGTATCTTTGCATGGAACGTACTGTAGAGTCCACGTCCCACTCGAGGATCCAGTAGACCACTTCTGCTCTGGAAAAGCGCTGTGGTAGGCGACCAGGCCACGTCGTTCAGGTCGCCCATAACGATGACCGGCATATCCAACTTGCCCGTTTCCTTGGCCACCAGAATCAACTCCGCATCTCTTTGGGCCGTGGAATCAGACTCTTGAGGAGCCGGAGGCCTGGGGTGAAGACAATAGAGCTTGACCATCTCTTGTGACGGTAGGACAAGCTTCGTATGAATTGAGGGGATGTCGTCTTCAAGAAGAAATTTGATCTCCGGTTCCACCAACTCGAACTGACTGTACAAAGCCATGCCGTAAGTATTGGAGATGGGCTTCTCTACTTTGTAAGGATAACTGTCTGTGACCGGCTTGAGTTCTTTCAGCCAGCGTTCATCACACTCTGTAAGAAGCACAAGTGACGGCTTGAGCGCCTCAATCTGCCCCGCCAACTTGCTGCTGTCCTCGTTCGACATAAGAACATTGGAACAGAGCATAGTCACGTTTCTGTCCGACTCCAGTCGATCCGTCGACTGGACCTGTCGGGAATTGAGAGGAGTGAAGGGGACCACTTTCCAGGCTTGGGCAACGAGCACTGCGAGTAAGACAGCGGCCATACTAATCTTCACCGCTTTGCGTGAAAATTTGATAAAGAGAACCACCGGAAAGAGAATCAGAGCCACTGAAAAAATCTGCGGCCTGGGAAAGTCCCACATCCTGACCCACCACGAGTTAGCCGGAACCATAGGAAGCAGGGTCAGGACCCCGAGCAGCCCGCAAAGAGCCGTGGCCGTTCGGGAGATAATAAGTTGTTTTTGACTCAAGACTTCTTTGCCCTCGCTTGCAAAGAGTTGTGAATTTCCTCCGTAAAGTCTTTCTTTGTCTCTCCCTCAGTGACGTAGGGGAAGTACTGTACGTCCTGTAGGGAGAGTTGGAAGCTATCCTCAGCTAGCGAATAACTCCAACGTTCAGGATGGATGTTCAGGTTCTTATCCAAGGAGAGTTGACTCAGGGAAGTTGGTAATCGACCCGTTTGAAGCCGGTGGAGCTTTATGCTCGTCACCAGGAAACCCGCCGTCTGAATATCGTGGAGGACCTTGAGCCTTTCCAGTCGGATGCTACTCAAAAGCCAGGTATCGAAGTCAGTGGGGTCGCTCACGATCGGCCATTTCTCGCCGACCTCTTCGCGGGAACGACCGTATAGAGCGTACTGGTGCCGGAGATTTCCCGTAAAGAATATCTTAGATGTGGACTCCATGTCTTGAAACCGCCGGGATTGCTCGTTCATATCGAGGTCAAGTACGACAAGAGCGTCGCTGGAGCCAAACCAGCCCGCTCGTTGCATATTGAGAAGCATCCCATATTCCGCAGGCTTAAATTGGTAGTGAGTGAGAAGCAAAAGAAGAAACTCTCTAGGTCGGTTCAAGGAGAGAAGACGAAACGCTACCATTTCGGGCTCCACAAAAAGATACTTTTGAGGAGAACCATACCACTGAGCGAGAAGCTGAAGGGCTTTTTCGGTACGCCCTTTCTCCAAGTCACGAATGACCAGGATTTGAGTCAACTTGTTGAGGTCTCGCTCCACCATCACGTGACTCGATTTTCTCAACGTTAGGAGAGGGCGAGAATGCGCCTGTCTCACCTTGTCTCGTTGACTCGCTATCTGCTCCCACTCCTCGTCGAACTGCTCAAACTCAAGAGCTGCTTTCATACCCACAGGATGAGCGGCTGAGCCGAAAACTGACAAGAATCGCTCGACATTCTCAGGAACGTCTTCCTTCTCGAACCACTCCCTCAGAACTTCGAATCCGTCACCATCAGGTCCAATCTGCTCCCTGTATTCCACCACCGAGCGATACCCCTCATCGCTCAACCCAACCAACTCTGTGGGAATAGAAAGATAGTTCACCAGCGGCACGCAGACAGAACCACCTACCAGGCAAACGAGGTACAGACTCAGCCACGCCAACAAACTTCCCCAACCGGCGGGGGTAGAGCTCACTCTGGGGAAAATCTGACCCAGAGTGGTCAGCCTGGTTGGATAGTGACTGGTCCCGGGATAACGGCGATAGATCTCTCTTGCCACCACGATGTCGGGAGGCGCCCCGTGAGGAACTTGAGAACGGATCGCTTCAGCAATCTTCGTCTGTTTCCAGTTGTGGGGAGCCCCGAGCAGAAGAACGACAAACACTGTCGTGAGTATGAAGTCTCCTGAACCCCAACCCCACCATCCCGCAAGAACAAGGGCGCACAAATAGAAAGCCATTTCTGCCCAGGGTCTCTTAGAAAAGAGGAGTGTCTGGACAATCTTGCCCCCATCCAACGGGACGATAGGGAGAAGATTAAGGGCATTGATCACCCATAGCATCATGACACTGAGACCCTGCCATGATAGTAGAGGCGGATTCCAAATCGCCGTAATGACGGTAGCCAGGATGAGACCCGGAACAGGCCCCGCCAGCAGAACGAGCATCACTTGGTGAAGTTCCGGAGACTTCTTCCTGCCCACCGCTGCCCCGCCAAAGAAAGGAAGAAAGAAAAAGCGAGTGTTCTCGTATCCAAAAACCCGCATGGCGGACCAATGGCCGATTTCGTGCAAGAAAATCACTCCAGCAAGTATCAGAGCCGTCACCACATCCATCAGAAAGGAAAAGGATACCAGGAAAGCTATCAAGCTCAGAGGTAGCCACCACCAGGACTTTCCCGAAGCCTTTTTCCTCTGCAGTCTTTCGTAGGCGATAAGATCCAGTCGAGCGGAGAGCTCGTCGTCGGAAAACATGTGGCCTATGCTGTCGTCGTCAGGTTCTCCCAGTGGGGAACGGGTCGTAACCACAAGCTTCTTATCCCGAGTACGAATGACCCCCGGTGCTTTGGCGGAAAAGCTTTGAAGGACCAGCCGGATAGCCGTCCACCAAGAGAGCTTGCTCCGGTCACCGCTGGGAACGGCATAACAGGCTATCATGTCGGCGGCCTTGTCTTGCATGTAGCGCGCGACCATTTGCACAGCTTCATCGGAGCTCAGCTCATTCGGCTCATCGGGGAGTCGTTCCAGCGCCTCATTCCATGTCTTTTTCCAGGAGTCCGTCTCCTGCGGGACTTCTTCCACGCTCTCTCCACGCCGATGAAGAACAGCCAGGCGTTGCTCGGCCGCACGCGGCGATAGACTGAACCATAGATAGAGAGGTTTCCGGGGATGTGTGTAGAGGAAAACTCGGGAGGCCCAATCACTAGCGATGATGGTCGGCCGCTCCAGATAGGCTCCCAGAAATTCCGCCTCGACGTGTTGAATCATGTTGTCCAGAGTCGATTTGAGGTCCGGTTCCGGCTCTACTGA
>JYMV01046928.1_pt1 | contig 17625 bp, 12 predicted proteins | sample 338911 | NCBI WGS metagenome assembly JYMV01 (sample SAMN03354496, study PRJNA234377) | hydrothermal vent metagenome | biome: Deep sea; feature: Hydrothermal plumes at the Eastern Lau Spreading Center, Western Pacific Ocean; material: Seawater | place: Tonga | collected 2009 | depth 2000 m m
TGGATTTTATCAATCTGATATATATTACTCCGAAAACATTAATGGTTGATTGTTCGTAGTTGAAGAATAGATTGTTTAAAACGATTTTCTTATCCACCTTAATAGTTGTTAGCTGAATGGCCTTATTAATTTGGGAATAAGCAGAGTTAGGTGGTATATACAAGTTTTCTGAGTGATAAAGAAGACCAGCAGATTCGTATGATATATTGTAATTGCCATCGTTTGGCAGGATTACCAGATATTTACCTGTGCTCACATTGGGGTTATAAATTCCAATCAACTCGCCGGTTTCGTTATTGGTGACGATAATTTCTGCAAACCTCGGTACTTGACCGTATTGATCTGATACATAACCTGTTAAAACAGTGAGGTTTTTATCCTCCGCCTCAGGAAGGCTTATCATATAAATGTCTTTTTCTCCAAATCCACCAGGTTTGGCGGAGGAGTAATAGGCTCTCTTCCCATCAACAGAAGTGATGTAATATATGTCATCATCGGTGGTGTTAATAGGGTATCCTATGTTCACCGGCTTGCTCCAACGATTGTCCTCGTCGAGCTCTGTTGAAAATATATCAAACCCGCCCATGCTTTCATGCCCATTTGAGCTGAAGAACAATTGAACTCCATCCGGATGAATGAATGGGGCATCTTCATCAAAAGCAGTATTGATTAGCGGCCCCATATTTTGAGCAAGGCTCCACTCGCCATTAGGCATCGACACGGCCTTGTACAGGTCCCTTCCTCCAAAACCGCCTTTTCTGTCACTCACAAAATATATGGTCTTGCCGTCCGCGCTAATGACAGCATGGGTCTCCCAATATTTTGTGTTTATATCTGAACCCATAAGTACTGGCACAGACCAAACCTCACCATTCAAATCACTACTGTAAATATTTCCGTTTCCATCGTCATCTTTATAGATGAATAGCTTTTGTCCATCCACAGACAGGCCGATGGTGGCCTCATGGTTTTCACTATTAATATTTGTGTCGATAGCCACAGCTCCAGACCATTCACCAGCTTCATTATTAGACACATATATGTCCTCAAAAAACAGTCCGTTATCATCGATATTAAGACCGGTGCTTCCTTTCCTTCTGGAAGTAAAAATCAAGGTCAATTCATCTGCAGAAATCACCGGGCCAAAATCAGCATAGGGGCCGTTCACCTGACTCCCCAGGTTGGTAACAATTGCTTTCACAGGGGACTTCATCAGTTCCTTCGCTTTTTGGCACATTTTAATTTGTATATCGATCTGGGAGCGTATGTCCAGTTCTTTCTCACTAAAGAAAGATTTGTATTTCTTAAACATATGGATAGCGGTATCCAGCTGATAATCCAGATGATATGCATGTGCCAAAGCTCTGTAAACATCCAGAGGGGCATTTTTGTCTCCGGGCATGTCTTCTTGGTAATTTACCGAAACTGATTTTGTGGCAATTTCCAGGTATGGGATAGATTTTGATTTTTCCGAAGAGGAGTGTAAATAGCACATGCCAATTTTCCAGTTGATGTGCGCATTTCCTGGATCCAGACCCTCAATTTCAACATAGAGAGGCAGTGCTTTGGCAAAATTATCATATAGCCAAAACTCTCCAGCTGCAAAAAACTTGTCCTTGAAGATCTTTTGCGTCTTCTTATTCATTTGGGCAAGCACCGCACTGTAGCTCAACAGTGTTGCAAACAGGATGATTACCTTTATGTTATTCATGCTAAGGAAAGATTAAATGATCCTATTGGTATCAAAAGCTTCTAAATAGTCTGCCACTTTTTTCAGAAACGTTCCTCCCAGGGCACCATCTACCACACGGTGATCATATGAGAGTGATAAAAACATCATATGTCTGATTCCGATAGTGTCTCCTTCTTCTGTCTCGATAACCACGGGCTTCTTTTGAATAGCGCCAGTTGCTAAGATTGCCACCTGGGGTTGGTTTATTATGGGAGTTCCCATAATGTTGCCAAAAGTACCTACGTTGGTCATCGTAAAGGTACCATCTTGAATCTCATCTGGTGTCAGTTTGTTGTTCCGGGCTCGATTGGCGAGATCGTTAACAGCCTTGGTTAATCCGAATAGATTAATTCGATCTGCATTTCTTATAACGGGGACAATTAGATTTCCAGTTGGCAGTGCCGCGGCCATGCCAATATTGATATCCTTCTTCACAATGATATTATGACCATCCACGGAAACATTTACCATGGGGAAATCTCTTATGGCTCGTGAAACGGCTTCGATGAAAATAGGCGTAAAAGTTATTTTCTCCCCTTCTCGTTCTTCAAATTCCTTTTTTATTTTGTTTCTCCAATTGACTATGCTGGTGACATCCGCTTCAGTAAATGATGTTACGTGTGCCGATGTTTGAACTGAGTTCACCATGTGATCTGCAATCAGCTTTCTCATCCTGTCCATTTCCACAATTTCATCTGTGCCCGATACAGATTGTGTTGTGGGTTGTGCTGTAGCTGCGATTTGTGGTGCTGGTGCAGCTGGTTGGGCTTCTGGAATCTCTTTATTCGCCGGGGCGGTTGGTGCTTCTGGCGCTACCGCGCTGCCGTTCTTATTGGACAGGTAGGACAGGATGTCGTTTTTAGTAACCCTACCATTTTTCCCATTTCCCGAAATTTTCTCCAGCTCTTCGATAGATATTCCCTCGTCACTGGCAATTTTCCTCACCAACGGTGAATAGAATCGTCCTTTGTGATATCTGGGCTGTGCTCCTACAGCAGCAGTACCGGCTGCATATACCGGTTCGTTTATTTGCGGTGCCGGAGGCGGGGTTGTAGGGTCAGGAGTAGCGGTGGGTGGTTCTTCTTCCTTGTCCTTCGCTGGAGCTTCAGGCTTCGTTGAAACATCGTCCGCTACATCGGTTGCCACGTCGAGAACTGCTGGTTCTTCATCCACTTCAACTGTAGGTTCCTCACTGTCTGCATCTCCAACAGGTTCTGTTATCGTTTCGTCGGCGTCGGCGATAATAGCGATTACGGCTCCTACCAATACAGTTTCACCTTCCTGCGATAATATTTTTGCAATTACACCTCCAACAGGTGAAGGTATTTCTGAATCAACTTTATCGGTTGCAATTTCTACAATTGATTCGTCGGCTTCTACGGTGTCCCCAACTGCTTTTAGCCACTTGGTAATAGTAGCTTCAGCAACGCTTTCACCCATTTTGGGCAATATCACATCAGTTTGAGCCATTGATCGGGGTTGAATGGGAGGATAAAATTAAAATATTTAGACTAATTATTGCTATTCACCTATCTTAAAGATGAACTTCTTATAGCAATATGTGCTCGTTTAACGCCCTAAATTCCGCAACCCGCGAATTACGATCTTAAAATCGTTGATAATGCTGTAGTCTTTTGCGTATAATAAGTTGATGTTTTCGAGGTTTTCGTTTACCATCTCATTTAATTCAAACCTGTCTGCCGGGTTTAATACACCAGCTCTTAAGGTGGGCAGGTTTTGTTTGTTCTTAAATCCGATGTTGATATAACCTACCCAGGTAAGCCTACCGGTCATTACTGCTAAAATGTTTCCGAAGAATTTGATTGGATTGTAAACCACAAAGATGAGAATTGGCGAAAGTAGGATCGCAATGATACTCCCGAGCAAATCGAATATTCGTTTGCTTCTCAAATTACCTGGTTTTGTAATTGAGTTTACATCAATTACGTACAAACTGCCGGAAGAATTGACGTAGCTGCTACCTATGATGTGAAGACTTTCAGGAGGGGCGATCTTATGGTTAACGATTCCCGCATCCAGTTTAGCCATCTGATCTATTATTTGATTTGCCGATATATCTTTAGAGCAAAAAATAACTTCATTTGCCTTGTAAACATTAACAACCTCTTCCAGGTTATCAAGGATGCCTAAAAACTCGGTGTTCTTCTGCTCATCTGATGCTTGAGGTGCAATATACCCAATGACCGAATAATTGATCTCAGTCTGAGAAAGCAGGGTAGCCACACGGTCAAACTCCGCTTTGGAACCGACAATTAATATTTTCCTGCTTCTGTCAGTCTCCCCAATAATAAATTTGAGTTTCAGTAGCCGCATAAGAATTCTCACAGTTGCCATGGATAGAGCTGTATACGCCGCTCCAATGATAATCAGGGCTCTGGAGAATCTCCAATCATCAGGAGCCAGGGCATAACCCACAAGTATTACCAATGAGCCCATTAAAATTCCCTGAAGAATTTTTGAGTACTTCACTGGCTTGTCATAACCTCCTGAAATCAATATTGATAGCAGCCAAATACTGATGTAGGTTGGTACTACAAATGTCAGGAATGCTTCAGGGTATGTACCCCCATCCGGGAACACAATCTGTTGTTCCCATATTTTGGTAATAAGTACCAACCCTCCAAAAAGAATAAGTGAATCAATAACAGGTAGGATTACAGCATAAAAAACTCTTGTCAATACTGCTATAGAGGCCCTTAAGTAGATAGCTGTTTTAAGCAGCCAGGTATAAGCTTTGGCATTTTGCCGGGTAAAATGTTTCTGGGCAAATATGAGCATTGCATCGTAGAAGATGAACACGTAGTTTAAGCTACCCTTCTTGGTGCTCTCTCCCTTATAATGAATAATTCTTGTTTCCGGGAAATAGTAATTCGAATATCCGCCTTGAGTTATGCGATAGGAAAGATCAATATCTTCTCCATACATGAAAAAGGACTCGTCTAACAATCCAATTTTATCCAATACGGATTTTCTCAATAACATAAATGCACCTGATAATACATCTATCTTGTGAACTTTATCTTTATCGAGGTTGCCCAGGTGATACTTGTTAAACAATCTGGATTTTGGAAACAACGATGAAAGGCCAATCATCTTGAACAAAGCCACGGATGGGGTAGGGAGGCCACGTTTTGATTCTGGCAAAAAATTTCCGTTTCCATCTATCATCTTCACTCCAAGCCCGCCACCATCAGGATTCTCGTCCATAAAATTGATGCACTTGAGAAACGTATCCTCTTCCACCACTGTATCAGGGTTTAGCAGTAAAATATACGCTCCTCCAGATTCATTTATTCCCTGGTTATTGCCTGCAGAAAACCCTACGTTATGTCTATTGGTAATTAATTTTACCTGAGGGAATTTATCGGCGATCATTGCCACTGAACCATCCACCGATTTGTTGTCTACAACAATTATTTCGAATGATTCAATTTTAGCACCGGCAATAAGTACCGAATTGATACACTGCTCCAGGAAGTGCTTAACGTTATAGTTTACAATTATTACTGAAAGCTTCATGCGTTAATAATTGATTTTTGTGGTCACATGGAACTCTCCGATAATTATCTTCTTGTGTGTTAAGGGTTTTGTCACGGCTCGTTTTATCTAAGAATTTAAACAGCCGCCACTAATTTTGTTGGCAACGCAGGATATGGGTTATTTGGTTGTTAGGACACTCTCGTATGGCGTTCGGTTGATGATGGAACGGGCCAGGGTAACATCATCCACAAATTCCAATTCGTCACCAACGGCAATACCACGAGCGATGATTGTAACTGGAACCTGATATTGCTCTATTTTCTTGTACAGATAGAAGCTTGTAGTGTCACCCTCCATAGAGCTGCTTAACGCAAGGATAACCTCCTTTATTTTATCGGTTGCAAACTTGTTAAGCAATGAATTAATATTAAGATCTCCCGGGCCTATTCCATTCATGGGGTTTATTATTCCGCCAAGGACGTGATAAACGCCTGGATATTGTTGCGTGTGCTCTATAGCCATTACATCTCTTATGTCTTCAACTACGCATATTATGGTCTGATCGCGGTTGTGATCCGTACAGATCTCGCAGATGTCTAAATCAGATATGTTATTACATTTCTCACAGTATTTGATGTCTTTTCGAAGTTTAATGATCGCTTCACCAAATGACGTAGCCTCCGATTCTTCCTGATTTAATAAATGCAGCACAAGTCTCAGGGCAGTTCTTTTACCGATGCCAGGAAGGCGCGAAAATTCTTCAACAGCTCTTTCTACAAGTGATGAACTTAAATTCATAATTCAAAAATAGCATCAAATAAAATAATTACACAAAATTACGAATTGGCGTTTAGTAGCTCATCCGTCTTTTGGGTAATAATTTCCAGTGCCCCATCAATTGTACGCAGGTGAGATCTAAAAGCCAGAACTGCCAATCTTAGCGTAAATACTCCTTCAAGGTCAGTTGATGACAGAAATATCCTTCCGTCGCGTAAAATTTCCAGCAGCAGTCTCTTGTTGAAGGAATTGGCATCGCCGGAAGCGGGCACATATCTGAAGGTGACAACCGACAACTCAGGCTCCCCCCCGGTTTCAAATCCCGGGATTTCAGCGATCTTAGCATAAAAATAGTTGGCTAGCAGTAGCTTTTCTTCAAGACATGCGACAAAAGGCGCTGTTCCACACAATTTTAAGGGTAGCCACAATCGCAATGCCCTAAAGTGTTTGGTAAGTTCTGGGGATATATTGGCCGGAGATAGCTCATCTTCCGCTTCAATTACATCCTGCAAATAATTTGCCGAATACCTGTGGGTATGTTGTAGGTGCCTGGCCTCCTTAACCAGAAGAACACCCAGCCCGTAGGGTAGGAATAGACTCTTGTGTGGATCCATAACTATGGAATCGGATAATTCAATTCCCTTCAACAATCTCTTTCCTTTCTCTGTCATCACAAAAAATGCTCCATAAGCACCGTCGATATGGAACCAGAGATCGTGCTTTTTAGAGATGTGGCCAATTTCTTCCAGAGGGTCTACAGCACCAACGTCTGTAGTTCCTGCTGCCGCGACAATTAACCACGGTATTAATCCTGATTTTCGATCATTATTTATCTGCTGTTCCAACTTCTCGGGAATCATTCTGTGTCCTGCATCCATTGGAATAAATCGCCTGATCGCCTCTGCAAGGCCGGCAATGTTGAGGGCTTTATCCACACAGTGATGCGCCTGTTTAGTGGTATAGATCACGCATTTTTGATAATCCGCGCCTTGAAGCCCTTTGGCGTCGCGTGCAGTTACAATAGCGGTTAAATTGGCAATGCTTCCACCTGACGACAGATTACCCGCAGTATCTGCAGGATAGCCAATGAGATTGGCCATCCATTTGATAAGCATATTGGTCATTCGAACAGCACCTGGTGACGGGTAAAATACTCCGGCATACCTATTGGTGATCGCCGCAATATAGTCACCTAAGGAAGAATAGTAGATTCCTCCTCCGGGTATGTACGCAAGGTGTCCTCCTGATGCGGGATTAAGCCCGGGCTTTTCTACATTTTCCCGGAACACTTCTAATACGGTGTCAATATCTAATTGCTCTTCAACGATGGGGAAGTCATAGATTCCCATTCCCATATCTTCAGTGATGTTAAACGCCTTTTCATCTTCAATTTCATTGATGAACCTTTCGGCGTAGGCAACAACCTTGTCTCTAACCAGCTTACGTTCCTCCGCATTGGGTTCTAACGTACCCGCCTTTTTTTCAAGTTCTAAGATTTTATCCCTCGATATATTCATAACTATTCTAAAAACTGGAAGTAATGATAGCAATTTCTTTTTTCTTTGTTGCATGTCGCCCATTCTTATATTGTCGTTTATAACGCTATACTTTCTTGTATTACTGGGTATATCTTTTATTACAAGCAAGAATTCCACCAGTGAATCATTCTTTTTGGGAAACCGTAAATCTCCATGGTACGTGGTAGCATTCGGTATGATAGGCACGTCGCTATCTGGTGTTACTTTTATTTCTGTTCCCGGGTGGGTAGGGAGTAGCCAGTTCTCCTATATGCAAACCGTATTGGGCTATCTGATCGGTTATTTCATTATCGCTTATGTATTGTTGCCTGTGTATTATCGATTGAACTTAACATCGATTTATTCATATTTGGAGAAGAGGTTTGGCTATTGGTCATATAAAACGGGGGCATTCTTTTTCTTGCTGTCCAGGATTCTGGGCGCTTCTTTCAGGTTGTTTCTCGTAGCAACCGTTTTGCAGGAATTTGTTTTTGGAAACTGGGGTATTCCTTTTGAAGTTACTGTGTTGATTACCATCATGTTTATCTGGCTCTATACTTATAAGGGAGGAATCAAGACAATTATTTGGACGGATACTCTACAGACATTTTTTATGTTGACGGCGGTGGGGCTGAGTATCTATTTCATAGCGAAGGATATAAATCTGAGTATTGGCGCATTGGTAAGCCGCATTGCAGAAAGTGAATACTCCACAATGTTCTTTCTTGAAGATTTTAAGGCCAAAAGTCACTTAGTTAAGCAGTTGCTGAGCGGGGCTTTTATTGCTATTTGCATGACGGGACTGGATCAGGACATGATGCAAAAGAATATCAGCTGCAAGAATGTAGGTGACGCACAAAAGAACATGATCAGCTTCAGCATCGTACTGGTATTTGTAAATCTGGTATTTCTCGCATTAGGGGCATTATTGTTCATTTATGCCTCCGAGAAGGGAATTAATATTCCTGCAAGAACGGATCTGCTGTATCCTACCATTGCGTTGAATTCCGGGTTGGGGTTGAGCATTGGTGTCTTTTTCATATTGGGTTTGGTGTCTGCGGCTTATTCCAGTGCCGATTCTGCCTTGACCGCCCTCACCACATCATTCTGTATAGATTTTTTAAAGGTGCAAGATCTTGAGGAGGCAGATAAAGAGCGCATTAGAAAGAAAGTGCATATCGGGATGTCTCTATCGTTACTTTTTGTGATAATAGCCTTCCGATATCTGATCGACAAAAGTGTTATCGATACCTTGTTGAAAGTTGCGTCCTACACGTATGGCCCTCTGCTAGGGTTATTTGCTTTCGGGCTCTTTACGAATAAGAAAGTAAGAGATAACTGGGTGCCTCTAATTTGTGTTGTAGCACCGGCTTTTACTTATGTGATCGGAATTTATTCTAAGGAGTGGTTTAATGGTTATGTATTCGCGTACGAATTGCTCATGGTAAACGGCATGCTCACCTTTCTTGGATTGCTGGGCTTATCTGTTTTGTATAAAAAAGGCATGCCAATTGAAGCTGCATCTAGTATAGCTGAGCCGTAAGCGCATTGCGGGTACTGTACTTGCCGTCATCTTTGTCCGTGCCTTGTTATTTTAAGTTGTTGGGAGGCTTTTGTTTTCTTAATTCAGAATGTCGTTTCTGTCTGTTTCCTGGATAGCAACCAATAAATTAGAAATAGAACTCCAGGGGCTACAAGGCTGGCTATCAGTGGGTCTAAAATAAGATCAGGCCTAAGCACATACAGTCCGATAATACTTCCTATTGTAGCTATTCCACCTGTTCCTTCCCATTTCCAAGCCAGAAATAATCCTGTGAGAACACCTGTAGGGAAGAAGACCAGCATTAATAAGTCTTTCATGTCAATAATGCTTTGTGGTTCCGACCCAAAAATGTGTCCGCCAACCATAAACAACATGAATGCCAGGCTTAACAGGCTCCAAATACGCGCAGTCCAGCGAATGATATTCGCAATTTGTTTTTTGTTTTTCATGACAGGGGATTGTTGGTTACACTGTCAGCCCATACAGGTTGGATTGCATTTTTTAATGTGTAGTAATGGGCAAGAAGGAAATAAATTCACCAGTACGTGAAGATTGATACGGCCTTACTTATTTGAGGGTAGCAATGCCACCTTTCCAGGTTCCTACCCATTTCATGTTGTTTTCATCAATGGACACGGAGTAGACGAAGTCCTTGGGTAGTGATGAGTTAGCTTTATCATAAACAGTCCATTTGTGGCCATCTAGCTTAGCGAGCCCACCGCCTCCGGTTCCGATCCATACTGCATCGTCTTTGTCAACGGCTACGGAATACACAGAATTGTTGGGTAATCCTGAGTTGTACATGTCATACAGCGTCCATGTGGTATCGGTATCAAATTTTGCCACCCCTCCGTTCAGCATACCAATCCAGATATGGTCATTTTTATCAACCGTTAAGGTAAGCACCCAATTGCTGGGAATTTGTGAGTTGTCCATGTTATAAACTCGCCAGCCTGTACCGTCATAAACAGTTAGTCCCCCATCTTCAGTTCCTATCCATTTATTTCCTTTGCTGTCTATTGCAATTGCATTTACTACATCATTGGGTATTTGCGAATTCAACGTATTGAATACGAACCACTCAGTTCCATTAAATTTAGTTATTCCCTGATCTCCAGCGCCTACCCATATGGCACCTTCCTTATCCACAGCTGTTGAAAGAATCCAATTGTGCGGCAACAGGGAGTTATCAGAATTAAAGTTGGTCCATTCATCTTCCTTTCCTTCGCTAGACGATCGTTTGAGTTTTGCCAGACCACTGCCATACGTACCAACCCACTTATTTCCTTCTGCATCAATCGCTAAAGCATAAATTGAATTGTGAGGAATCTCAGAGTTGGTTGTTTGATAGGAGGACCACATGGAATCCTGTAAATTTGATAAACCTCCCTTTTCAGTAGCAATCCATTTCTCCCCGGCATCATCAATCAGAATCTTGATTGCATTGTTATCGGAAAGTCCTGAATTTGCCTTTTGATAAATTTTCCACACTACACTAGGTTTTACATCGACAATTTCCTGCGAGTACACCCAGGTAACCATCAGCACAAATGCAGCAATTGTCACTATAAGCCGATACAATCTTCTTTTCATGATATCCCCCTAAATACGTGTGAAAAAATCGAAAATCAATAGTAACCATTTTTCTACAAATATCAAAATAAACTATGTCTGTAAATTTGGATAAATAAAGGGAGCAGCAGCGTTGCGTTCAGTACGGCTATTGGGTTTTTCGAACGAAGAGTTGGGTGGTCTCAAATTTGATCACGGTAACATCTTCTCCTTCTTCAATGTACCCGGTTTCAGCAACGGCATCGTAAATGTCGCCATCGATGGTCACTTTTCCGGCGGGTCTCAAAATCGTAAGCGCCTTTCCATTTTTTCCTATCAGCTCCTGCTCTCTATTATCAACGCCTATATATCCATCACTTGAATCTTGCGTCTTTTGTAAGATCAGCCTGTTAAAAGCCGATGAGGTTACCAGCTTGGCTCCCAGCAATACCGCTGCGCTTATAGATAGAATTAAGGAGGTCAAGACTATAATAAAGGCTCTGATCAAGGTATCGCTGTGGGTGAATGTAAAGTCAAATCCAATATTGTCAACCATACTAAGTGCCAATCCGGTAATTGTTAATATAATTCCCAAAATTCCCGCAACTCCAAAACCGGGAATAACAAATACCTCCAGGCCTATCAATATGAGTCCAGAAATAAAAAGAAGAATTTCCCAGTTGTTTGCCAAACCCTCAAGATAAAGTGGAGCAAAATACAAGATAGCAGCGATGATTGCAGCAGCAAGAGGAAAGCCAATCCCCGGTGTTTGTAATTCAAAGTAAATACCGCCAATAATGATCATGATAAGTATTCCGCTCAATACAGGGTTTACCAGGGTGTTGATGATCTTTTCTAGTTGTGTGGGCTTGTATTCAATAATTTTATAGTCTGTGATACCTGCCAGCTGCAACACTTCTTCAATTGATTCTGCCTGACCTTCACAGTAATTATTAGCAATCGCCTCTTTGGTTGTGAATGTGAGCACCTTGCCAGAGTCAGAGACTCCAGCGATTTTAATTCTCTCATCTACCATGGCCTCCGCGATATCAGGATTTCTATTGGTTGCCTCAGCGGTCGATCTCATGGTAGATCGCATGTAAGATTGATATTTGTCGGGCATAGCGGCTCCTTCCTGATTTACCACAGTTGTGGCGCCAATATTTGCACCGGGTCTCATATAAATGCTATCGCAAGCAATGGAGATTAGCGCACCAGCAGAAGCGGCATTATTATCAATAAATACGAAAATTGGAGTTTTAGTATTTAGAATTCTTGTGCGTATTGAATCTGCATGTATGACGGTACCGCCATATGTATTCATATGAATAAGAATATAATCAGCATTTACTTCGTCTGCTTCTGCGAAAGCCTGCATCGTCTGTCGCCATATTCCCGGGCCAATGTCGTCCTTGATATTTAGCTTGTAAACAATTGCCACAGATTTGGAGTCTGTAGAATCCTGGGAATTGCTGCCGCTAAAGGCAGCCAATACGCCTATCAGGCAAAAAATACATCTAATAATCCTGTTCATTATTAATTAGTTAGTTATCTATCTGGTATTAAAGGTAATAAAAAATCCCCCTGTGAAGATTATACAGGAGGATTTAAGTCTCTTTACTACCGAGTGATTATCTTATTTATTCAGGAATTTCTTCCACATCAGCCGAAATTGTGATTCTTGTATCTGCCGGATCCGTATTCGCAGTAATAGTTACGGTTTTTCTCTGTGTGCCTTTCTGTTTACCCGGTTTGTAGTCCACGTCTATTTCACCGGTTTCACCAGGAGGAATAGGTTCTTTAGGCCAAACAGGTACGGTACAACCACACGATCCTTTAGCATTTGCTATAATCAGCGGCTTGTCCCCTGTATTGGTGAAGGTAAAAGTGTGCTTGTTATCAGTAGAATTCTGTTTTATGCTTCCAAAATCAAACGCATCTTTATTAAATTTGATAGAGGTCAATGGGCCCTTAGGTTTATCTACTGATGTGAGTTGGCTTGCCAATGGATTGTCTGATAATGGCGTTACCGTTTGTGCTGCCACGTTATTATTAGGAGTTCCTATCGCTTCCAGCCCTGGTGTTGTTGCATCATAATCATCAGTAACTTCATCTCCTCCATCGGAAGACATAACTTGAATTATTAAGGCGCCTGCAATCACAGCAAGTAATGCAATCTTAATTTGTTCTTTCATATCATTCATAACCAATCTGTATTTGTTTAAAAGTGTATTAAAAAAGAATGCAAATTTATTAATACAAAGACTTATTCACAAATTAATTAAATGACCTGACTTCAGCATTCCAGAACTCAGATTAGCTTAATATATTTGATGAAGGTGACATTCAAAACCAATTGAATCAAACCCCTGGGCTCAGGAGTCATCAGGTAATTCTATTTTGCGTTATTCCTTATTGATGATTTCAAACGCTTTTTCAAGTGTAATGCGTTTGTTATGCAGAAAGACTACAACGAAAGCATCCTTGTATCCTCGTCTTCTCAATTGGTTAAGCAGCACTGAGTTGGCATAGCCAAAATCATTTGATCCGCCCGAGGTGTATTTATACAGGCCATCATCCTCATATTCTTCAATGTTCTCCAATCCTTTAAAATTAGCCGGTGCCAGATAGATAGGCTCCCTGGAGGCGTAAACCTGAATCTTGAATAGAAGTGCGTCCTTTTCATTCTGTGCTACATCGTCTTCATGTGTAATTGTAGTTCCGCTACTGTTGTCAATACGATTTCCATATTCATCCAGGTTAATACCAATTGATTCCATAGTAACCCTTTCTCCATTTCTATAAGCGACAACAAATGCATCGTCAAAGCCAGTAGCAACCATATCTTTTCGCAACACGTGGGCTTGTTCGAAATTTGCATTGTCAACTGTTAGGTACTTGAATAACCCATCTTTTCCTGGAAGCATAACCACGTCTACTATGCCGAAGAACTTGGTGTCAATTTGTTTGCTGAAAGCACCTAGCTGAACCCTGTAAATTACCTGATCTTCTATTCGAGGTTGTGCGATTTTTAGCTTTTCGGCAAGTAGGGCGCTATCTATTTTTACATTTGGATTAAATCTAGGCTCCCATAGCACCACCTTCGTGTCTTCAAGGCCTTGCGCATCTATTCCAATTTTCTCTACTGCCGCGTCTTCAGGATTATCAAATAAACCTTTGATATAGAAGGTAGTATCGTTTATTACATGACTTTGGACACCAGGTATACTCAGGATCTTGTCTGTAAAATCATCGCTGGGGAATTCACCTTCAGGGAAAGCGCCAAGTAATACTGTCCAAACACTATCACCTGGAATTCTGAAAGTTGTATCCTGTATTTGAACTCCATTTGTATCAACTGGCGCACCCGGAGGAGTGTCCAGCTCTAAATCTTTATAGTTTGCCACACCATCTTCATCGCCATCCAACGGGCAACCTACCGAGTCGACTTCAGCAATTTCGGGCGTGTCGGGGCAAAGGTCTTCATTGTCATTCACACCGTCATTATCTTGATCTCCAACTTCAGCAATTGTCGTGTCTTCAGGTTCTTCAGGTGGATCTGGTGGAAACAGATCAAAGTGAAGAGAAACAGAGGTGTAAAGAAAGCGTTCCAATCCAGCATTTCCCTCACGAACACCAGCTCCGGATTTGCTGACATTATCAATGAGGTCGGTAAATGTAAAGTGCATGGCGGTGCTCAAGTTCAGCTTAAGCCTTGGTACGATTTTGAATTCTATGCCAACCCCGGCGGGTACGCCAAATGAGAATTGCGAATATTTTCCGAGGCCATCCAAATTTGATTCGCGCAAATCGGATTCATACACATAATCACGTTCTGTTTCGGCTGCATTTAGATTACTTCCAGTTTCGGCTTCTACGCGTATTGTTCCATCAGACCAATAGTAATAGGGCTTACCATTGGCATCAATCGAATCTGTTTTAGAGCTAAATTCAAAGGCTTCAATTCCCAGGAAGAGGTATGGATGTATTTTACTTTCTTCTTTGATCCAATTTCCAAAATTATAGGAGATGTTGATTCCACCAACGGATATCTTGGATTCAAAGTTCAAGTTTCTCGTCTCCGATTTTTCATCGGTCGTTATTTTACCCTTAATAAAATAGAGTCCCAGGGTTAAACACCTGTTGATTCTCGTAGATATAGTGAAATCATAGCCAAGATTATCTACTATTCTGCTCGAATACTTGTACGCTTTCATATCTCCGAAATAGGTGAACAGACCTCCACCTATACCCAATGTTGGCTTAAATAATGGAATAGGAGCTACGGGTTTTTCCTCAGTTTCGACTTCCTCGGCTGGGGTTTCTTCAGTAGCTGTAGCTACAGACACAAGGGGCTCTTCAATAGGTTCTTCTGCCGGAGTTTCTTCCACAGAGCCGGGTGTTTCGGTATCTAATTCTTCCGGGACAGCTGTTGGCTTCACATTAGCTGAATCCAAGGCCGGATTCAATTCTATTGTTGAATCTGATGTTCCGGACGCATCACTATCCTGAGCAAATGTCGACAAGGAAAATGTGGCTGTCAGCAATACGGCCATGAAGCTTAACCAAGCCTTCTTGTAAACTTTTATGTCTTCAAATGTGTTCATTATCCCCTGCTCAATAACATACGATCTTGCTAAAAGTATGAAAAATCCAAAAAAGCTGCGTTTTCAGATGTATATTTTATCAAACACTAAAGGTTAAGAAGTTTTATACGACGGATTTATGGATTTTGTTTACTTAAATGTTTGGTTGACTGTTATTCTGAGCTTCCCCTGATAGGCAGTGATAAATGCTCCCTGAACAGAAAATGTGGCTAATACCGTGTTTAAGTATAGTTTGGCATCTGAATAAGTATCGAATGATCCGACGGTGTATTTATTCATTTTATTATGAATTTCCTCGCTTATCGGATCTGAAATGCCATACTTTCTGGCAAGAACATCTATACCAATTTCTCCATATGCTGCGGCAATTTGAATTTTATATGTATAGCTTCTTGTTTCCTTTGTTACAGGAGCTGAGGAAGGTTTCGGCCTTTCTTTCTCTACGTCTTCATCAGCTAAGACTGCAACCACCTGTGCCTCTTCTTCAGTCGGGTCTACTTTTTCCTCTACTATAACAGGGGGCTCTCCCTGAACAAATTCCGCCGCAACTACTTCTGGAGGCCTCACATCGATCTCTATGGAGCCTATTTCTATAAGCACTCTATCTTCATTTTTAACAAAGGCAAAGACCCCGCCTATCTTCATTAACCCTACCATCATGGCGTCAATAGTAATTTTATAAGAGACAGAGAATTCATTCGCTTCAGGTAGCTTATCCCAAATAAATTTTACGGTTTGCTCCTCAAATGAAAATTGAGCTTCGGCTGATAGCACCGCTTCCGCTGAGAATCCCCTGGGCAAGGGCTGCTGAATTTTGGCAAAACTTTCAGTACCCTCCTTTTTTACGGTTAGCTCAATAACAAAATCTTTCCCAGACACTACTGTTTTAGGAGCGCTTTGCGTTACTGACACAGGCCCCCCGATTGATTTTGCCTCCTGACAGCAGAGTGTAAAGAAAATCAAAATGCAAATGTAATTCGACAGTCGCGCCATATTGCGTTGTCTAGAAGTTAGGGCGTAACGTGTATTTAGAATAGAATTTTTCGATCTCCTTTACCGCCGCATCAGCTGTGTCAACTAATATGAAAAACTTCAGATCAGCTGGGTTGATGTTTTTTTCAATGAGTAAGGTTTGTTTGATCCAATCAATTAATCCCCCCCAATAATCTTCTCCAACCAATACGATTGGAAATTTCGCAACTTTTTTGGTTTGGATCAGGGTAATAGCTTCAAATAGCTCATCCATGGTTCCAAATCCACCAGGCAACACGATAAACCCCTGGGCGTATTTCATGAACATTACCTTTCTAACGAAAAAGTAGTTGAAGTTTATAAGTTTGTCCGTATCGATGTACGGGTTGGATTCTTGCTCATGAGGAAGTTCTATATTAAGCCCTACTGACTTTCCATTGCCTTTTTTAGCACCTTTGTTTGCGGCCTCCATAACTCCTGGGCCTCCACCGGTAATTACGCCGTATCCCTTTCTTGTCAATTTGAAACCAATCTCTTCACCCAATTTGTAATACTTTGTGCCAGGCTTAGTCCTGGCCGATCCAAAAACAGAAACACAGGGGCCTATCTTAGCAAGCGTTTCAAAACCATCAACAAATTCTCCCAATATTTTGAAGAGCTGCCATGAGTCGGCAGTTTTGATTGTATTCCAATCCTTGATTTTAAATGCACGCTGAATCTTTTTGTCAATCTTTTTCATAATTATATTTTGATGATTAATTCAATTCTTGTTTAAGGAATTCGCCGGTGTATCCTTTCAAATCTTTAGCAACTACTTCAGGAGTACCTTCAACAACTAACAAGCCGCCTCGTGCACCACCTTCTGGGCCTAAGTCTATAATATGATCTGCTGACTTTATAATATCCATATTGTGTTCAATGATAACTACGGTATTACCTTTATCAACCAATTTGTTTAGTACGTTTAACAATACCCTAACGTCTTCAAAATGCAATCCGGTTGTGGGCTCATCCAGAATATAAAATGTATTTCCAGTTGATCTTTTCGATAGCTCTGCAGCCAGTTTAACTCTTTGTGCCTCTCCGCCCGACAATGTAGTAGAAGGTTGTCCCAGTCCGATATAGCCAAGCCCAACATCCTTAAGTGTTTTTATTTTTTGCGTTATTGAAGGAATGCTTTCAAAGAACTCAACTGCTTGATCTATGGTCATGTTTAATACCTCGCTGATAGACTTGCCCTTAAATCGAATCTGCAATGTTTCTCGATTGTATCTCTTTCCATTGCAAGTTTCACAATTAACGTAAACATCTGGCAAAAAGTTCATTTCGATTGTTCTCATACCTGCGCCGCCACATGTTTCACAACGCCCTCCTTTAACATTAAATGAAAACCTCCCCACTTTATAACCTCTTATCTTGGCCTCA
>JYMV01012043.1_pt1 | contig 17618 bp, 9 predicted proteins | sample 338911 | NCBI WGS metagenome assembly JYMV01 (sample SAMN03354496, study PRJNA234377) | hydrothermal vent metagenome | biome: Deep sea; feature: Hydrothermal plumes at the Eastern Lau Spreading Center, Western Pacific Ocean; material: Seawater | place: Tonga | collected 2009 | depth 2000 m m
ATATTGATGATATTGAAGAAGCAGCGGGCTGGAGTTTCATACCGGACCCTGATGAATATGAACCTCAAACTGGGGAATGGCGAATAAGTAGTTGGGAAACTGATTTTAATAATGATCCTCCATCAGCAACATATTATTGGGCACCTTCTGATTGGGGAACTTTTGACAACCCATATGAAGAACATTACATGTACTCTCCAATTATAAATGTAGAAAGTGAGACAAATGTAATTGTTCGATTTCAAATTGCTTTGGATGGTTATCCATCACCGGAAGGACACTATAACGGTATGAATGTATGGTACAATAGTGATGGCGATGATTGGATAAAAGTATTGAATTATGAAATAAGTAGTGCAAGTGGTTCAACAGTAGATATTTATCCAAGGACAGAATCTTTCTATGCATCGATTGAGCAAACATTACAACTGCGATGGGAAACTTACGGTACAAATTCATATTATATTGATGCTTGGCATATTGATAATGTTAGGGTTGATGTCATTCCGTCCATTCAGCAAAATGGATCTGCCACCATATTTTCAAATAATACTGATGATAGTCAAAAAGCGATACCGGGCGATATTGTCTCCCTTGAATTCACAGTTCCTGAACCGTTGGCACCGGGATCTCCATTTGTATTGATTAATTCAACCGAAGCTTCGATTACAAATCCATCTGGCCTCGATTATGTTGCCGAATATATTGTTCCCGATGATGCAACCGATGGCCCTATTGCATTTTCTATTGATTTTACTACGGAAAATGGCGTTTCAGGTCCCACTTGTCGAAGCACAACAGATGGCACGAATGTACTTGTTGACGTAACTGGGCCCGTAACACCAACCGTAACAGATAATATTATATCGGTTGGGGGAAATGTTTTTCCTGGGATATGGAATACGACAAATGAACAGGTTCAGGTAGATGTTTTAGTTCCAAATGATACCGCTGTAATTGCTTTTGATTATGAGGTAGGAAACTCAATTTCTTTTGTTGGAAATAACGGTGAAATAAATGTGCCCTTTAATAACAATTACCTTGTATCAAACCAGTTCACTATTGAGGCTTATATTAAAGTAAACAGCACTGACACCTATCAAGGCTTTTTGGATTTTGGAGATTATGAAAATACTCAGAAGGGTTTTGGTTTTTTCCTATATGGAGGCGGCTGGAGATTTTATTTAAAAACAACTGGGACGCAAAAAACGGATATAGAACATGCACAGGCATCAGCACCAATTGATACATGGGTTCATTTTGCGGTTAGGTTTCAAAATGGTGATCTAACCTTGTATCGGGATGGAATACCAGTTGATTCCAAAACCGGTGAGAATGGATACGAAGGTTCTGTGGATTGGAACGGATTTTCTGATGATATGGTTTTGGGTTCGTTTGATAGTGATGCGGGAGGTGGGACCAAGTATTTTGATGGAAAGATAGATGAAGTAAGGTTCTGGAATATTGCCCGGTCAGAAAATGAAATCAAGGCTTACAGAGCGATTGGTCTAAACGGTGATGAGGATGGTCTGATTGGATATTGGAGATTTGATGAAGGAACAGGAACAACTGTAAGCGACCTTTCAAGTATAAATAACTCCGGAGTCCTTCTAAATGGGGCGACTTGGACACAAGATTCTGAATTTTATTTTCAAGAAGATGTTTTGGACCCGTTAGCTATCATTGGTTCAAAATTTCAAATACTAAGCAGGATACCCGAAAATGAGTTTTCCATTTTAGGAGAGAAGATAGTTATTACAGAAGACCACTCAAATGCTGGGACGTTATCTTTAATTGCTCTAGCTGATGAATTTGAAGGTATGACTGATTTTGCGCACACATTAAGTGCTGAATTTTCAGCGAGGCTTTTTGATCAGGCAGGAAACTATGCTGATGGGAATACAAGTTCCACCACTTTAGAAATTGATTTAGAAGCAAATAATGGAACACTTGTGAATATAGTATCCAATAATACATATAGCCAGTTAGCAAAAACTGGGGATGTTATTACAGTTTCTATGGCATACGATGAAGATGTGGACCTGCCAAATGTCACTTTTCATGGTTTCGATGCTGATACTGAAACGGATCTTGGCGGCGAAACATTTCAAGCATTGTACACTCTATCAGGAAATGAACCGGAAGGCGATATAGAATTTTCTATGCTGGTGACCGATTATCTAGGTAATCAAAATACATATAGCGGTTCCACAGATGGATCAAAGGTGTTTTATGACCGCACAAAACCGGAACTCAACACTGTCAGTGCAAATTCGTGGAATCCTTGGAACCAGTCCTGGGCCAGGGTGGGCAACGGATGCAGGATATCTACTAATGCAAGCGAAGAATTGTTAACCATTTCCGCTACCATCAATACACAATCAACGAGTCTGGATACCCAGAGTTTAACGGAGCATGATATTAATTATACCTTTTCCGAATCTGACCCCGAAGGCCCCTTTACAATTGAAATTGTTTTCACAGATTCGGCTGGCAATGAGGGAGATCCGGTAACGGCAACAACCGATAATTCCCTGGTTATTTTTGATAAAACGTCACCATCAGATTTTACGGTTGGAGATGTGGTTTCAACCGGTGGAAATACAGTAGCAAATTTCTGGAATTCAACTAATACTGGCTTAAACATCACTATTCCTATTGAAAGTGATTCGACCCTGGATAGTGGTCGCGTTCAAATCCTGGCTAAAACAGGAGCAAATGATTTTGAACTTTTGGGAGATTATACATTTATTGCATCACCAGAAGTAGGTGCAACTAAAACCGTATCTATTCCAGGTGATTCGATAAGAGCAATCACCGGTTATATTGAAAACGACACCCTTACCCTTAACGCATATATTTTTGATATTCCCGGTAATGAGACCGAAGGAACTGAAAGCACCACAAGATTACTCATAGATGAAACGCCGCCTTCATTGATAAGTGTTTCATATGAGTCCGATTTTTCTGACTCGTCACTGGCTACCGTAGGCCATGGGATTATACTTACCTTCGAAACAGATGTGGAAATTCAAACCCCCACGGTAACCATTTCTGAAAATACTGCAACAGTAACTGATCTGGGCAGTAATCGATGGCAGGCAACCTACACCATGCAGGATGGCGATGAAGAAGGCATTATTCCATTCCAGATCGATACCTTAACTGATATTAGAGGAAATCCCACGGAAGGAACCAGCTCCACTACCGATGGGACAATTGTCACTTTTGATAACACAAAACCTACTTTGAGTTCTGTAAAAATTGTTTCAAATAATGCTGATTCATCGTGGGCCAAAGTTGGAGATACTGTGTGGGTTAATTTTGAGGCAAATGAGCTTCTCAGGTCAGATTCAGTAAATATTAATATTTTGAACAAAGCTGCAACGCCTTATAGTATTGGAACTGGGGGGTGGAAACTTTTCTTTCGGCAGACAGTACCCACTTATTTGACAAAAGAACAATGGAGACTATGGAACGTTGAATCACCTGATTCAGATAATTACAGCATTCTAAATACGATTGATGATAACATGCGTGGATTGGATGGTAAGTTCGAATTCAAGATTATATGGCCACTGCGTTCTGGAGATAATTACAATATCTGGAAACAAGTGTCTAATCCGATTACAGCAATATCAGGAGGAGTTGATGGATACGAGGCGGTAGATGTCAGATTCACTTCACAATATTGGGGAGGATTAGAGTACCATACAGCGAACGCTACCCTGCTTGATGGTTCTGTAAATCATGGTTATTGGTTCTATGCTATTGGGAGTACAGCTTCTTGGAATGGTGGTATACCTGGAGCTAACGATGCAGAACAATTAACTGAGCTTTATGTTAAGATGGCGAAATATAGTTATTTTATTATTACTGAAGCTAACGACCCTGAAGGAACTGTCGCCTTTGAGATTGTAGTCACCGATTCGGTGGGCTTGGTCAGTGATCCCGTCACAAGTACAACAGATAATAGCGCAGTTATTTTTGATCGAACCGCACCAATGCTGCCCACCGTTCATATAGAATCCGATAATGGGAACAATACTTTAATTGCAATTGCAGAAGACCAGATCCTTTTATCATTCATTACAGATGAACCTTTGATAATGGATTCCATTACGGTCACCATCTCGGACCAGGTCGCAGCATTATCTGAATCTGGAGGGACTTATACAGCAGTCATTACCATGACAGGAACCGAACCGGAGGGAATTTTGACCTATGCAATTGATTTCAAAGACCGGGCCGGAAACCCAGGTGTACAGGTAACAGAAACCACGGATGGGAGTTATGTGAACCATGATGTATTTCCGCCTGAGATGGAGGCTGTTTTCATTACATCAAGTAATACAGATTCAACATGGGCCAAAGCAGATGATATAGTTTCTGTTATTTTCACTGGTTCTGAAGTTCTGGATAATATCAATGTGACCATTGCCGGTGTTTCAGCCACCTGCTGCGATACTCTGGATTTGATGAAATACCGTGGCAGTCATGTCATGGATGAGTCTAACGAAGAAGGGGAAGTCACCTTTTTAATTTCCTATACAGATTTGGGAGGGGCTGAAGGCCCCAATGCGGACACAACTACAAATAATACAACCGTAAGGTTTGATAAAACGTCTCCGGAATTTTCTTTTACTAGAATGGCAACTAATAATGTATATGGTGATTCGTTAGCAGGGTTGGGTACAGTTGACACGTTAGCATTTACTATAAGTGAAAATCAGAGAGATTTGAACGTAGAACTTGCGGGCTCGCAAAAAACCCCTGAGCAGGAAGAATTAAATTTTATTACAACTCATACTTTTTCTGAAACGGATGAGGATGGCTGGGTTTCCTTCGCCCTTTCAATGACAGATTCTGCTGGAAATGAATCCGGTTCTCTCGCAGAAACCCAGGATGGTTCCGTGGTCCGGTTTGATGGGTCACCCCCTGTAATATCATCTATAATCTTTTTCAGCAACAATACTAATGATACAACAGTTTGTATTCCTGGCGACTCATTGTATTTAAACTATACCACCAGCGAAGTACTGCGGACTGTAGAGATCACCATTGCAGGGGATTCACCTGACCGAGTATATGGATCAGACAATTCATATACTGCAGTGTATGGTATGACGGGAGCGGAAACAGAAGGATTTATCCCATTTAATATTTATGATATTGAAGACTGGGTTGGGAATACCGGGGATCCAGCATCAGAAACAACCAATGGCAGTACTGTTTTATTTGATATGACACCACCTGCTGATTTTACCCTGGGCAACGTGGTTTCTAATGGAGATAATAGCGGTATAGAAGTACCGGGATACTGGAATTCATCAAATCAGTATTTAATTGTTATTGTCCCAATTGCAGATGATATAACACTGCTGGAAGGCGGCGGGATTCAGCTTGAAGCATCATTTGGAGACACGTACGATATTCTTGGCGATACTGTGCTTATTGAGGAAGAAGATTTGAATAGCAATAAATTAGTTACTGTTTCAGGTACAGATTTCGAAGATTTGGATGATTTCATTGAAGATGGGAATGCCACATTCCGGGCCTTGATGTGGGATAAAGCTGGGAATATGACCACCAGTTCTGAAAGTGCCACAATACTCCATATTGATCAAACTACACCCATTTTGATGGCTGTAAATCAAAAATCGAATAATACGATAGCAGACAGTCTTGCTAAAGAGGGAGATACAGATACATTAACATTTACAGCATCTGAAGGTTTGGATTCAATCGCGGTTCAGATTTTTAACAGCAATGCCCTCCATACCGGAAACAATCAAGACTGGGTCGCAACCTATGTTTTTCAGGAATCAGATATGGATATAGATACAACTGTGTTTTTTAATGTTTCCTTCAGTGATACCGCAGGGAATTTGGTTGATAGTATAAATGCTGTTGATACAACCACAGATGGAAGTTGGATTCGGTTTGATGGTATACTGCCTTATTTAGACTTGGTTTCTTTTTATTCTACCAATGAAGTAAATCCTGAATTAGCGGTTGTAGGGGATAGGTTAATTTTGGATTTTATTTCTAATGAATCTCTCTTAACACAGGTTGTGACCATCGCGGGATTTACAGCCGATACAACATTTGAAACCGGAGACACTACTCGCTCTTGGCGTACCCTTGACGGCACGGAAGATGAAGGGTATATCTCCTTTGAAATTGGATTTTCTGATCTAGTGGGAAATGTGGGAGACACGGTTGAAACAACAACCGATGGTTCCAGTATCTTATTTGATATGACACCCCCTGCAGATTTTGAGATAGATACGGTATACGTTTCAGGCGGTACGGTTGTAGCAGGTTATTGGAATGCCACCAATGATATAGTTGTTTTGAAAATACCCGTTCCTGAAAATGATGAAACATTAATAGGTGGAGTGTACCAGCCCCAAGTACGGTTTGATTCCGGTGATTTTACACCTTTGGGGGATGCTGTGCCGATTGACAGTATGGACCTGGGAGGCTTTAAATCTGTTAATATTACCGAATCAGATGGGTTTCTTGAAAACGCAAATGCAGAGTTTACTGCCCTGGCCCGTGATAAGGCAGGTAATGAGACAATGGGGAGCTCGGACAACACAATTATTCATATAGATGAAACCTTTCCATCATTAACCAATGTCAATATCCATTCTGATAATGCGTTGGATACAAATTGGGCAACAGTTTTAAATAATATATCCCTGGAATTCATGAGCAGTGAAGGTCTCTCATCCCCAGTAACTGTCATGTTTTTAGATACGCTACAGTCCAGTTCTGAAAATACAGGTTCGACCTGGATTGCATCAAGGTCAATTAATGAGAATGACCCTGAGGGTCTTCTTCCATTTTCAATTACTTTTTCAGACTCTGCCGGGAATGAAGAAAATCCCGTTTCAGGATCTACAGATGGCAGTTCAGTCAATATAGATCTAACAGCGCCAATTATATTTGATTTACTTGAGGGCCAGAATGGACAAGACATTGACTACTATAATAGTTCTGATTCCATAACATTATATTGGAATCACAGTGACAGCGTTTCTGGTATTCGAGATGCTTTTATAGCACTGGGAACCGATTCAAATACGGCTGATATCATAGGTTGGACCCTTTCAGGTAATGATCCATTAGCAGGTTTGGGTAGTTTAAGTCTAGCGAACGATGGTATGTATTTTGGTGGTGTTTTTGTCCGAGATTCAGTAGGAAATCTATCGGACACTCTCTGGGGAAACGGTGTCTATATTGACATTCAGGACCCAGATACAGGATCTATCATGGATGGCTACTGGGTCATGGATCTGGATTATGCGATTGATTCAACTCGACTCAGCTATGTTTGGTCCAACTTTACAGATAATACCGAAATAGATTATTATGAGCTTGCCATAGGGACCGGAATTGATACCAGTAATATCATGGACTGGATGCGTTCCGATAGTACAGACAGCATGACTATTACCGGGTTAAGCCTAGTGAGAGATACGGCCTATTACACCTTTATAAAAGCTGTGGATCTAGCCACGAATGAATCATTTACTGCCAGGACCGATGGAATATATTTCGACAATTCTTTCCCATCAGTTAACAGCATAACACCCGATTTTATCTCAGATTCAGCAGGGTTTCTATCTGTTCTGAGTGGAGACACGATTAAGATAAAATTTAATCGTTCAATTTATAGCTATGACCTTGGGGTGAATTCAAGTGTGGAAACAGAGTTTTTACCAACCCATGAATACGGTGATTCCATTATCTATGTTATTTGGACAGATCCCTTGGCAAGTTACGATACACTGGAAGTTATCATTGACAGTGCAGTGGCCTATAACACACTTTCCCTCACGGATACACTTTATTTCTACAGCAGGCTCTGGGGAGATTTAAATGATGATTATGATATTACATTGGAGGACATCCTGGCTTTTAACCAGGCCTGGCCGGAAACAGATCTAGGTCCTTTTTCTGATGATCCGCCCCATGTGCGTCCTGCACCAGATGGTGATGCAAACCTGACAGATCTGGCTGCCTTCGCGAAAATGTGGCAATGGAAATATTTTAACTTATCCTTTGATACCACAAGTATGGCTGCACGAATGACAAACGGTTTAGATGTAAGAGCCCAAGGAAAGAAAGTTACCTTGAAAATACCTGAAAGCACATCCATGGCCGAGATATTGATTGGAGAATCAAATTTAGATATTGAAAAGATGGCTGTTGTAAATCCAACGGGAACAGCATTTTTATTCCAGTCCCTTGATACTCTTTACCACTTAGTACAGTTCTCTCTGGCAGATTACAGGGGGTTTGATTCAACCCTAACGCTGATCATACCTGAAACAGAATCCCATACCTTTTCTGCAAAAATCCAGTATCGGTTTTTGGATAATAAGGGTATTGAACTAGGCAAAGGCATTTCTTATTTGAATGTGGATATTCTTCCGGACAAGTTTGCTGTCTTCAATAATTATCCCAATCCATTCAATCCGGTTACAACAATCAGGTACGACCTCCCAGAGAGCAGGAACGTTCAAATAAAAGTCTTTGATGTGCTGGGACGAACCGTCAATACAGTTGATTATAATCAAACTCAGGCCGGAAGACATACATTTACCTGGCATGGTAAAAATGAACTTGGGAAAAAAGTCAGTACCGGAATTTATTTTTTCCAGTTAACGGCTGGACAGGATACCAGAATACAAAAGATGCTTTTATTAAAATGAAGGGGATATAAGCGGCGTAATTACAGATACAACGCCATTAATAACAAATTGCACTGCAATGACTAAAAGGATTAATCCCATTAACCGTTGTATAATCCGCATACCGGTTGTTCCCAGTACATTCATTAAAACATCTCCATTCCTCAAAATCAGGTATACAAGGGATAGTACTAAAAATATAGATAAACCAAGTGTAACATAGCTATAAAACTGTTGCGTCTGGCTGGATAATAGCATGGCGGCAGTAATGGCTCCAGGCCCAGCAATCATTGGGATTCCAATAGGGCTGATGGCGATGTCATCGCTTTCCTGAGACTCTTCCTGCTCTGCTGGAGTCGTTCTTGAACGTCCTACTTTGATTTCCAGCATTCTTATCCCATTTCGAAAAAAGAGTATTCCGCCCATAATCTGAAATGCTTCGATGGTAATGCCAAAAACATTGAAAATAACAGACCCTAAGATGGAAAAAAGTATAAGAGTAAAAAAGGCGGTGAAAGAGCCTTTCCAGGCAATGTTTATCTTTTCCTGCTTTGAAAATCGCTCCGTCATCACCAGAAGAAGAGGAGCGATTCCAATGGGATTGATCAGGGTAAATAAGGTTGTGAGACAAAAGATGAAGAACTGAGTCTCGGATTGAATAAAATCAATCATTACATGCGTTCAGGAGCTGAAATACCAAGTACCTTGAGTCCATTTCCCAAAACAATTTTTACAGCATTAACCAATGCCATCCTGGCTTTGGAAAGATCTGAGTCGTCTGTGATAACTCGGCATTGGCTGTAAAATTTGTGAAATCGTGTAGACAATTCCTGGAGGTAATTTGCAATGTTCTGGGGTTCCAAATTTTCAAAGGAAAGGTCCATAAACTCTGGGAAACGAACCATGTATTTTAGCAGGTTTAATTCTTCTGGATGGGATAGGTGGAAAGGATCAAATGACTCACCAATTTCAAAGTCAGATTCACCGGCCCGTTTAATAATGTTGCAGATTCGTGCATGGGCATACTGGAGATAAAAGACCGGATTCTTATCAGATTGGTCCGCCGCCAAGTCCAGATCAAAATCTAGATGTGTATTCATACTGCGCATGATGAAAAAGTAACGAACCACATCGGTACCTACCTCATCCACAAGATCATCCAGGGTAACAAAGTTTGCTTTCCTCGTTGACATTTTTACTTTTTCCCCACCCCGCAGTAAAGTTACAAACTGGTAAATCAGCACTTTGATATGGTCTGTTTTTAAGCCCAATGAATTCAAGGCAAGGAGAACATCCGGGTACGTGTCTGCGTGGTCTGCGCCAAATACATCTATAATAAGGTCAAATCCGCGATCGATCTTATTACGATGATACGCTGTATCCGGAACCCGGTAGGTGGGTTCGCCCGTACTTTTTATATAAACACGATCCTTGTCCTTACCCAGGGCTGTGGTTTTGAACCAGGTGGCATTCTCTTTTTCATAAACGAGATCCTTTTTTCTCAACTCACCTAGGAATCTTTCGATATCACCATTTTCGTAAAATGTTTTTTCATTGGTGAATTGATCAAAATGGATGCCCAAGTTAAGTAACGATTCCTTGATATCATTAAAGATGGCTTCTTCCGCTTTTTCTTTGAATATTGAATCCCCTGGGGCTAGACCATCCCTTTTTTCATCAAGGATGGTCTGGGCAATTTCCCTGATATAAGTGCCTTGGTACCCATCTTCGGGGAATTCAGATACCTTACCTAAAATCTCAAAATAACGCGCCTCAACCGATTGGCCCAAAATACGCATCTGCCGTCCTGCGTCATTAAAATAATATTCCCTAACAACGTCAAACCCCTGCCATTTCAGTATGTTTGATACCGTATCACCCAGAACAGCATTACGTCCATGGCCCACGGTGAGAGGACCTGTCGGATTTGCGCTCACAAATTCCACATTCGCTGTTTTTCCGACTCCCTGGTTCCCTCTGCCAAAGGCATCAGTGTCATTTAATATAATTTCAACCTGTGATTGATAGAACGTTTCAAAAATCTTGAAATTGATAAATCCCGGCGGTGTTACCGTAACATCGGAAATATGCTCGGGCAGATCCATCAGCAATGCATCTGCTATTGCCTTACCGATTTCCATTGGATTCTTATTTAAATCCTTGGCAAGCACTAAGGAAATATTGGAAGAAAGGTCTCCGAATTCCTGATGTTTCGGCGGCGCAAGGGAATAGTCTTTCTCTGGGAATGACAAAGAGAATAAAACTGAAGATAAGGATTCAGCCAGTTGTGATTTCAGTTGATTCATCGCTGAACTGTTTTAAAGGTGCATCGGCCCATAAGCGCTCCAGGCCATAGTATTCTCTTGCTTCACGCTTAAATACGTGAACTACAATATCAAAATAATCCATCAGAATCCAATTCTGATTTTCATACCCTTCCAGGTGGCGGGGTTTATGTGGTGTGCCTTTTCGTATATTATCGGTGATTGCTTTAACCTGCGGTTCGGATTCGCCGTTACAGATCACAAAAAAATCTGTCAATGATGAAAGGCCTCTCACATCTAAAGCAACTAACCTGACTGCTTTTTTATCAAGTGCCAGGTCTAGGATCTGTTTTAGAAGCGGTTGATCAGAAATAAAATCCGGTTCGGATTCGGACATTTATTGAATATTTGAAATAAAATCAAAAACTTCAGTAAAAGAATAAATATCTTTCCCCAGGATCACAGTTACATCCACACCCAGGGATTCGTCCGGTTCATGTTTGATATTGGTGTCATTTTCCATGGGAATCCCAAACGATTGAGTTACCACTTTCAGGCTCTCATAGTTTTCATTTCGGCCAATGATAATCGTATTGGGATAATCGTACCTGTCTGCGTTATCTGAACGAACAACATCCACCTGGTGAAGCCGCAGGAAATCTGCTATCTTAGCAGCAATACCTTTTATACCGCAGCCATTAAGAACCTCAACTTTAATATTTTGAATGGGGTTCTTTTCAAAGACATCCACAGCAAGCCGGGGCTGATCATCAATTTTGGGAAATGTAACCTCAATGGGAACACCTGTGTGGGTGGTATTTTGAGAGAAGGAATAAATGAAACCCAATAATAGAACACCAACAATACCAATGGCAGCGTTCAGGGTCAGGTTTTGAGATGTGTTCTTTCCAGTTTTGCGCCGGGCTTTTTTTCTGGCCACTTATTTAATGAACCTTGGGCTGAAGGGTGAATGGGTTTGGTATCTTTGAGGGTGTGGAATATTCTGAAACCGGAGTTGCAGAAACGAATTTTTTGTAGGCTGGTATGTAATGCCCGCATCATAAGCGACATCAAGCTGGTTCATGAGTGGGCCTTGCTGCTGAAACGGCATCTGGGTTTTGAACAGAGTGACGTTTGCGTCCAACTTTAAATTATCCATGGCCATGTAAGTAATGCGGTTTGTAAACCCGGCCAGTGAAACGGATTGTCCTCCCATAGACATCATGGACATGGTAAAACCATGACTTATGTCGAACCGGGCAGGATCAAAAAGAGAAAGTGACGGTTGTGTATCCAACTCTCCATTCAGGTTTGTAGGCAACGATTGGACAGGAGCATCCATACGGAACTGGGCAAAGGCCACTCCTGCCAAAAGAAATTTAATAAGAATCGGTTTTAAAGTTCGCCCCATGGATTAATGAATTTAATACAGGAATAATTGTTCCAAAATAGAAGACACTGATTTTTTATAAAATATTAGTTTGAAGAATAATCAATTACAGCACCCCCTAAACACACATCTCCATCATAAAAGACTATGGATTGTCCCGGTGCGATTGCAAACCGCGCTTCATCGAATTTAACGGATATTTCGTTCTTATTTAGATCAGTAATTCTGCAGGATGCATCTTTTGCACGATATCGGATCTTCGCATTCAATTTTTCCTGGTTCGGTGCAGTTCCTGAGATCCAATGGACGGCTGATGCCGTAAGACATTTTTGGTACAGTCCAGAATGATCATGGCCCTGGCCAACAATCAATTCGTTATTTACCAAATCTTTATTCAAAACATACCAGGCGCCTTCATCATCACTATACCCTCCGCCAATCCCCAATCCTTTTCGTTGTCCTAATGTATAATACATGAGCCCATCATGTTCACCTACTTTTTTTCCATCGGATGTGATCATGATACCTGGTTTTTCTGGAATGTATTGCTGGAGAAAATCTTTAATATTACGTTCACCGATAAAGCAGATGCCCACACTATCTTTCTTGTTATAATTTTCGAATCCTAATTGTTCTGCGCGTCTGCGGACATCCGGTTTTTCAAGTTCACCGATTGGATAGACCGCACTGGAAATCTGGTATTGATTCAATCCATAGAGGAAATAACTTTGATCTTTTCCAGTGTCCAATCCTTTTAATAGCTGTGTTTCACCATCTTTTTTCCGATTACGAACGTAGTGCCCTGTTGCAATTTTTTCGGCGCCTAATTCCATAGCATATTGGAGGAATTCTTTGAATTTGATCTCTGTATTGCATAGTATGTCAGGGTTGGGGGTACGCCCGTTTTTGTATTCATCCAAAAAATGTTGGAATACGCGATCCCAATATTCCTTTGCAAAATTCACGGAACGAAGGGGAATTCCCAGCACATCACAGACTTGCAACGCAGCTTTGTAATCTTGTTCAGCAGAGCAATATTCTGATTCTTCTTCCCAATTCTTCATAAAAAGACCTTCCACATCATGGCCCTGATCTATAAGCAGTGATGCGGCCACGGCACTATCCACACCGCCGCTCATGCCGACTGCAATGCGGGTCATCCGTTTGTTAGAATTGATTTAAGTTCAGTTAAAAGAGAATCAACCTGCCCTATGGTATTGGAAGAACCGAAGCTAAACCGAAGGGTTGATATATTTATATCATCATTTATGCCCATGGCGGACAAAACTGTGGATGGTTTTACATCACCGGCACCACAAGCTGATCCGCTGGAAACAGCCATGTTTGCCTGGTCCAATTTCGCCAAAAGAATATCTGAGCGGTGTCCCGGGAAAGAAACGCTTACTAAACCGGGAAGTGTGTTGGATGGATCCCCATTAAAAACAGCGTTTGGGAAAAATGCCTTTAAACCGGACTTAAACTGTGATTCGAATTGATTTAGTTGATCGATGTGCTGATTCAGATCTGTTGTAATTAATTCGGCAGCAAGTCCAATGCCGGCAATGGAGGCTACATTTTCTGTCCCTGCACGAAGACCACTCTCCTGATTACCCCCAATCATAAAAGAGGACAAAGTTTCCTTTTCCTTGATATAAAGAATCCCGATTCCTTTTGGTCCGTAGAATTTGTGGGCGGATAGGCTCAAAAAATCCACACCAAGTTCCGAAACATCTACTTTCATTTTTCCCAAACACTGGACCGCGTCGGTGTGGACCAAAATCCTTTTTTCATATGCCATTTCCACAATTTCTTTTACTGGTTGAATTGAACCCATTTCATTATTGCCCAACATGACAGAAATGAGTCCCGTTCCATCCCGGATTGAATTTTCTACATCTTTAACCGAAACAAACCCATTTTTATTTACAGGTACTAGCGTGTGTTCCAATCCTAATGGTTCTAAGGATTGGAGAACTTTTATTACGGCAGGATGTTCGATCACGTTTGAGATAACATGCTTTTTATCATTATGTGTCATGGACCATAATACTTGATTATTGGCTTCGGTTCCGCCACTGGTAAAAATGATCTGGTTTGGATTGGCTTGAATGGATTTTGCCACCTGTTTGCGCGCATTTTCGATGATTGAACGGGCTTTTCGCCCCTGGGAATGGATTGAGGATGGATTCCCATACACATTCGATTGGAATGAATTCATTAAGTCCAATACAGCTGGCTGGATGGGTGTGGTTGCGCTATGATCGAAGTAATACATTTTATAGAATATTCCGTCGCTAAAATTACGACTGAACCCAAAGGAATTATGACCTAAAGGTCATTACGGATCGATGCAAATTTGATTGTATTTTTTAAATTTGTGTAAAAAGGAGGCTTACGTTCTTCTAATTGATCTGTAGTTATTTCCATGTCATAATCGTAGCGGTTTACATCCCATTTAACCTCATTATTATTCACGGTTAAAAAGGCAACCGAACCCCGCTGGTCCCGGTCAAAAGGCAGCCCAGTGGCCCCCTGGCAGAGAATGGTAAGATTTTCTATAATCTGGTGCCTGGGGACATGGACATGGCCATGAATAAAAATAACCTTTTCTACTCCCGGATTGGATACCAGGACATGGTCCCGCCAGCGCAGAGCTTCCGTTGCTGAAGGCGGTTTATCATCCCGCTTATACCATGCGTGGGTGAATTCAACCAGCGTTTTACCAATGATCTCCCGGTAAGCAATTTTCATTGTGCTGCAAAAATCCCTGCCTTCCTGGCCCAATAAATCGGCAGTCCATTTTTCATTTTGAACTATAGCCTGGCAGACAGGGTCGTAGGGGTCCATGCCTTCCAGAGACGGTAATTCATCTTCCCAGAGTTTCTCAAGTAAATAGCGGTCGTGATTCCCGCGAATAAAAATACAGTCTTGAATGGTTCGCAGCATTTCCAGGGTTTTTTCAGGTTCTGGTCCTAAAGCAAAACAATCGCCCAGACAAATTATCTGATCTACACCATTTCTCTCATTAATAATAGCGAGAGCTTTAGTCAGGGACGCCAGATTAGAATGGATATCCGTGATTATGGCAAAGGTTTTTGACTCCATAGTTCCTAAATATACTTTTTTTCGATTTGGACGGGCAAGATTTAAAATTCATGAGTGTGACATTTTTCACATTTGAGGATATTTCCAAATAGATGTAAAATCACAGCTATTTTGAAAAAAATATTGTAGGTTTTGCTTTCCCCTTTCTCTTTAAAGCACTGAAGAAAATATAAATCAAAAAATGACAGACACATTTCCCATTATTTATGGTATTGGAAACCCGCTCATTGATGTAGTGATTTCTGCAATGGACGATGATCTAAAGGCGCTGAAATTAAACAAAGGTATCATGGATCTCGTTGATTTGGATCGCCAGGAAGATATTATCCAATATTTCAAAGACAAAGAACCACGATATTTCCCTGGGGGCTCAGCACCCAATACCATGTTGGCATGTGCAGGATTGGGAACACCATCTCTTATTGCAGGGAAAATCGGAAAAGATGAATTCGGTGAAATTTATATAGACCAGGTGAAAAAATATGGAGCGGTTTCCGGTCTGGTTCAAGGTGAGGGCCCTACAGGTTCCAGCATCATTTTGGTTACGCCCGATGGGGAACGAACCATGAATACACACCTTGGAATGTGTCGAGAATTTTCAGCTGATGATATCGATACGGAAAAATTGTCTCAATCAACATTCTTTTATTTTACCGGTTATATGTGGGATACAGAATCCCAAAAAGCAGCGATTCAAAAAGCAATTACCATTGCACATGAAAATAATGTCCAAATTGCATTTGATGTTGCCGATCCATTTGCGGTGAATCGGTACAGGGATGAATTTTTGAAAATGATTAAACGGGATGTGGATATTGTATTTACAAATCAGTCCGAACTTGCCATTTTATTCGATACAGAAGATATTGATGCATCCATAAAACAGTTAATGAACATTGTAGACCGTGGAGGAATTAAATTGGGGAAAAAAGGATCATGGGTGTTTGAAAACAGGAAGACACATTTTATACCACCCAAACCCATATCGGCAACCGATTCCACTGGTGCAGGCGATATGTATGCTGCCGGATTTTTAGCATCTCTGTCCAAAGGAAATGATTGTCGTCACGCGGGGGAATTAGGGGTATTTCTAGCAGAAGAGATTATTCAAAACCCAGGTGCACAATTCGACATAAAAATTATGGAACGTTTAAAAGAAACTATAATCCGATGCTCATGATCCAACAGACCATTGATTTAATACATTTTCTTGGACACATAAATCGGTTTCAAGTAAATTAGAAAACTTTGAATTAATATTTATATAGAGGAAGATATGCTCAATAAAAAAATACTGTTCTTTTCTAGTATACTAATAATTGCTATGGTTTTTGTGGCTTGTTCGAGCCAGGAATACACTACCGCAAAACTTGCGATTCAACAATCAGAATTTACAAAGGCAGCGGAATGGCTTCCCAAAGCCATGGCAGTAGAGCCGGATAATCCTGAAATCCCGGTGGTTATGGCAGTAGAGATCCATGCAGAGAAAGGGAAATGGCAGGACATGGTGACTATGTTTAATAAGGCGATGGATATTAATCCAGATAAAGTTATTGAAGTACGCGGTTCATTTATCCCTGTCAAAGAAGCCGTCGGGAATTACATAGATTTTTACTGGGCGAAGGAATTCAATTTTGGAGTGGAACAATTTAAAAAGATCCAGGAGGATCCAGAAAATAAACCGGAATACCTGGAAACAGCGATTCTTCATTTTTCCAATGCAGCCATTATTAATCCATCGGATGCAAATACTCACGCCACATTAGCAAACTGTTATTTTGATAAGGGAGATAAAGAGGCAGCCAAGAATGCAGCTCTTACTGCTGTTGAAAAAAATCCTGATAGTTTTGAAGCAAATTTCAGCACCGGCCAGATTTTAGGACGTGCCGGAATGTCCTCAGAAGATATTCTTCCTTACTATGAAAAAGCAACCGCGATTGAGCCTTCTAATAGTAAAGCGCTCAGGGAACTGGCCGGGACATATTATGATCTTGATCAGAAAGAGAAATCCATTGAAGTATTTGAAAATGCCATTGCCAACGAGGAAGATAAAATTGTCAAGGCTGATTTATATTTTAACCTGGGTGTGATTCATAACCAGATGGGGAATTATGAAGCAGCGGAAACATCCTTTGATGAGGCGTATTATTTAAA
>JYMV01010941.1_pt1 | contig 17608 bp, 15 predicted proteins | sample 338911 | NCBI WGS metagenome assembly JYMV01 (sample SAMN03354496, study PRJNA234377) | hydrothermal vent metagenome | biome: Deep sea; feature: Hydrothermal plumes at the Eastern Lau Spreading Center, Western Pacific Ocean; material: Seawater | place: Tonga | collected 2009 | depth 2000 m m
AGTTTGCATTGTCTTGATAGGACTGTTCGGAATGAACGGCGTCCTTCGGGCAGAGGAGCCGACCGAAGATGTGCATAGGACTGTGATTTTTCGACTTTTGGATGCCCGCAATGGATTTCCAACGGCCAAGCAGTTTTTGAGAACCGGTAAGCCAGCAGCCTGTAATCGCATCCTGGCGGATATTGTAATCAACCAAAAAGAAAAGCCTCGGTATCGGCTCAACGCAATACGGGCACTCGAGTATTTTGCGACTCCTCGCAGTCGGAGTGTGCTGATGGAAATACTCTACGCCAAACGCCAAATGCCGGTATATAAGCGCGCAAGCATGAGAGCTCTCGCCCGGGCATTTGGGGCAAATATATATATGGAGTTGCTGCCCTTTCTTCAGGATTTGGATCCGCGAGTGAGAGTGGGTGCTGCAATTGCTATGGGCGATATTGATGATGTGCGGATTGAAGGAATCTTGTTCAATCATCTGCCAAACGAAAAGGATATCCGAGTGCGAGATGCTATTGAAAAAGCAGTACGCACGCTGAAAGAACGTAAACGAAAGAAGACGCTGCTCAAGAAAAAACAGTCGGCTTCTTCCCGAGACAAGGGAGAGTAAGAACAATGAGAATTGAAGGCACGATGACGGCGATTGTTACGCCTTTTGATGCGGATGGCCGCATCGATGAAGATGCACTCCGTGCTCTGATTGACAGCCAAATAAGGGCCGGCATGGACGCAATTGTACCGTGCGGCACGACTGGCGAGACGCCCACATTGACGACCGAAGAATATCGTCTCGTGGTTTCAACCACGGTCGAAATGGCAGGTGGTCAAATCCCCGTCATCGCTGGAAGTGGAAGCAATGACACCCGCAAAGCGGTGGAAAATACGCGTTTGGCTAAGGAGTTGGGTGCGGATATCGCGCTGGTTGTGACCCCCTGGTACAACAAACCCGGCCCGGTCATGCTGGAAGCCCATTTTCGCAGAGTGGCCGCAGAAGGTGGCTTACCTGTCATGCTTTACAATGTGCCCGGCCGAACCGGAATCAACATGTCTTCCGAAACGACGGTCAATTTGTCGCAGGTGGAAAACATCATTGCGGTCAAAGAAGCCAGCGGCAATCTGGGGCAAATTCAAGAGATCATCGGAAATACCGATTCGGAGACTTTCACCATATTGAGTGGTGACGACGCCCTGGCTCTGCCCATGTACTCGGTCGGTTCCCATGGCCTGGTTTCGGTGGCAGGTAACGTTGTCCCGGAAGAAATGGTCAATTTGCGGGCTCGCTTTGTTGCCGGTGACGTCGAAGGGGCGGCTAACTTGAACAAGCGTCTGTTCCCCCTCTTCCAGACATTGTTCTGTGAATCCAATCCGGTTCCCTGCAAGGTTGCACTCAATATGCTTGGGCGCATGGGTCCCACGGTACGGGCACCACTTGGTCCTTTGCAGTCAATAAATCACGAACGGGTTCGACTGACGTTGTCCGCAATGGGACTGCTCTAGATGGATGTGTTGAATATTGGTGTGGCCGGCGGCCTCGGGCGCATGGGTCGAGCCATTATTCAGTCCATTGGGGAGAATCCAGCGCTGCGTCTAACTTCCACCTGGGAGCGCTCAGGAACATCCGGAATTGGTGAGAAGCATAGTGGCGCCGACCATTGTGTGGTGGGCGCTGGAGTCAGTGGTCCCATGGATGTGGCCATTGATTTTACAGCTCCAGAAGCAACAGTTGCCCTGGCATCCTGGTGCGCGGACAACAAGACGCCGCTGGTGATTGGAACCACTGGATTAGAAGAGCATCATCATCAGGCCCTCAATCAAGCAGCAGAGCAGGTCGCCATTGTTCAAGCGCCCAATATGAGCGTGGGCGTCAACGTGTTGGTCGCTTTGGTGAGCGAAGCCGCAAGAATGTTGGGTCCCGATTTTGATCTGGAAGTAATTGAATCCCATCATCGCCGCAAAAAGGACGCTCCCAGTGGCACCGCAATGCGCCTTGTTGAGGCATTGCTTGCCGCTCGAGAGGGAAGTTCAGCAGTCTTTGAGCGTTACGGCATGATTGGTGAGCGCCCGAAAAATGCCATTGGCGTTCAAACGATTCGCGGCGGCGACGTTGTGGGTGAGCATACGGTTTTCTATTTGGGTGATGGCGAGCGTGTCGAGTTGACTCACCGCGCCACAGACCGGGGGATATTTGCTCGTGGAGCATTGCGCGCTGCACGTTGGGTTGTTGGCCGGCCTGCAGGCCGATACAGCATGAACGACGTACTGGCATAAAAGGATCAATAAAATGAGTGAATTACGCACCTTGGTTGAGGCAGCATGGGAGAACCGGGACCTTTTGAGTGAATCCCGCTATGCGGAAGCCGTTCATGAGACCATGGAACTTCTGGACACCGGCCGGATTCGAGTTGCTGAACCTCTGGGTGCACCGGGCGAATGGCGAGTCAATGCCTGGATCAAGCAGGCCATTTTACTATTTTTTGGATTGAGCAAAGTGCAGGTCTATGAATTTGGGGACTTCCGGTTTCGCGACCTGATACCACCCAAAACACGTTTAGAAGAGGCCGGAATTCGTGTCGTGCCTCCGGGTGTCGCTCGTTACGGTAGTTTCCTGGAAGCAGGGGCTATCTTGATGCCTGGCTATGTCAATATTGGGGCCTATGTGGGCGCCGGTACCATGGTCGATACCTGGGCCACGGTTGGTAGTTGCGCTCAAATCGGCAGCGGTGTTCATTTGAGTGGCGGCGTCGGCATTGGTGGTGTGTTGGAGCCTCCATCTGCGAGCCCCGTTATTATTGAAGACGGTTGTTTCATAGGCAGTCGATGCGTTGTGGTTGAAGGGACCATTGTGGAGCGCGAAGCCGTGTTGGGTGCCGGTGTGGTCTTGACGTCAAGCACTCCCATCATCGATGTGACCGGCGACACTCCCAAAACGGTCAAGGGACGAGTACCCGCTCGAAGTGTGGTGATACCGGGTGTACGCCCCAAGCAATTTGCCGCCGGCGAATACAACTTACCTTGTGCGCTTATTGTCGGAAAACGTAGTGAGTCTACGGACAGAAAGACAAGTCTTAACGAGGCACTACGGTCTTTTGCTGTTCAGGCCTGAGCGCCTACAAAATCAAGAATCAGTCTGGGGATCAGTGATCTCTTGTTTCGAGAGTTGTTCGGGGTCAGGGATTGCTCCAACGCCACCGGTCAGAATCAATTTGAGCGCTCCTTCCACGCTCATGCCTGCAGGCTGCAGTTTGTCGCTGGATACGTAAATGAGATAACCACCGATTTGGTAGCTGAATGGGAAATAGACAGCGACTCTACCGTCGTCGGCCACTGCGCCCGTTGTAATACCAATCATTTGCGCATCTGGAGTCCAGTCGACCTTAACGGCTTCTCCGGCGGGCCGGGCGCCTCGATTGCCAAAATACTGCAACATGTCTCTTACGGAACCGTACAGAGTCTTGACGAGCGGGACTCGGTTTATCATGGCCTCAGCTCGTTCCAGGATGTTCTGAAAGAGAAGAAAGTTGGCGACTGCACCTGCCAGATAAATGACAATAGTGGCGACAATGATTCCCATGCCCGGAATTTCGTCTACTACCGGGAGCAGTTGGCGTATGTTTATGTCCATCCAACGGACCATGGCCCAAATGATGTACAGAGTAACCACGATGGGTACCGTGACGACCAGACCTTGTAGGAATATGCGTAAATGCCGCGCCATGAAATCAGCCTAACCCACTCGGCTATGGCGTCAAAAAAGACGGCCTGTATTAATCGAGTTTCAGGCTACGATGGATAGTGAGCCTAAACTATTAGCAGCCACAATATGAGAAACCTTTTGAGCAATGAAATTGGTCACTTCCGGGGTGCTTAGACTGAGTCCATTCAGTACTGAAGAGCCATGAACTACCGCCCAATAGGCACCGCCCATCTCTGAATTGCCGACTGTCCGATGAAATATGCTGAGAATATTTTTTGCACCTTCTTGTTGGAGTGAATTGTTGGTACTGGCGGTGCTGCTGAACATGAGCTCAAAGAGGTGCTTATGGGTCATGGAAAACTCACCGTATATGCGGGCTAACAATTCACATTTTTCAGCGAGTTCAGTGGATTTGTTGATGTCTTCCAGTTTAGCGGCGAGCAACTCAAAGCCTTCCTTTGCGAGGTGCTGAATAATATCGTTTCGATCATCAAAATACAGATACAGGGTCATGGAACTCGCGCCGACGTTTTTGGCAATTGCTCGCATGGAGAGTCCAGCAAGTCCCTCTTCCGGTAGGATCGCACGAGCGCCATCTAGAATGCGGACTCTCATTTCTTGCCGTGCTTCGAATGTCATTGGCTTACGACCCATCGAGAACTCCCCCTATTTTCAATAACACGATTATATTAACCAAAAATGAATATTAATCTACTTCATCTGTAGTCCGTTTGTGTTTTTACTGTGAATTCAGAATCTGTTGAGCGAATAGCCAGGTTGCACATTGTTCACCGGCGAGTTGGTTACCTATTGCCGAGAAATGTTTGTCCGGCAAATAAAGCTCATTGGGAGAGTATTTACGTTGTTTACTAAGTGCACTATCGCCATTGAATACAGGGATTTGGGATTCGTTTAGCCGCTTGTTGAGAGACGACACATTGAGGCTGCCCATTCCATAGCCATTGACCCATTCAACAACCACCAGGCGTGCCTTTGAGTGAGAGCGCTTGACTGCTTCATTGAGTTTTACAACGAGTTCACCGTATTGAGCCAAATACGAGACAAGTGATTGTTGGAATCGTGCTCCCAGCCGTTTTTGAAGCTCGTCTTGCGTGAAGATCCAGGGCGCCCGGGCCTCCATGGAGTTTGCTATTGAGGCATCCATGAGCTGCTGAACCTCAGAGTCGAAGCGTGCTGCAATATCTTCTTCGTGCCTTGCCCATCGTCTGAAGCTGGTGGGTCTTGCCATTTCCTTGAGGTCACTGGCTGTGTGGCAAAGGATGACCAGGTCTGCGTTGAGTTTGTGCAACTCATCCTGCCATTGCTCAACCTGATCCAAGATGCTGTAACCCGGGACGGCGGCGTTGTGCACAACGGCGGACGGCAGTTTCTTGCGCAAGGCGCTTTGAAGCGAGTCGGAGAAGGTCTCTCCATTGTCGACGCCCATACCGAAAGCAAAGGAATCGCCCAGGATAACAATGGTTGGAGATGCGGAAGGCAGGGGTTCCGGGCTTCGAAAACCCAGAGAATTGGTTTTGAAGCGATAGGGTAGGTCGTGGTCAAGCCCGTAGTTTCTGACGTTGTCGACCAAATCGATTCCGGGCGCTAAGTCACCCGGTTGCTTGTCCCAATGAGCATAAACGGATGCCTCTTCGGTGTCGTTCTTGGTGTGTGGCCAATACGAGGCAACGGCCAGGGCTAACAGGAGTAACGCGCCGAAGCTGCCGACAAGGATAAGAAGGCGTTTGCGGTTGCTCATTGGTCAATGAGAACAGTCAGGACTAGTCTTTGTCCACTGTCCATGTGTAGCCCGTGTTCAACATGGCATTGAGGTCGGGGGCTTTCTGCTTACGCGCTGCCTCAATTTGATCGACCAACATGTCTTCATAACAGTCCCGTTCAACCTGGCGCAGAATACCGAAGGCTTCAGGAAATTCGGGGTGACGTAATTGAGCCAACATGAATGCCATGCCGGGATTTTCATCGCTTGGGTCATGAATCAGAATGTCGCTCTCGCTAACGCCGTTTTCACCGACGGTAGCGATCTCGATCTTTCCGTTCTTGAAGATGAGTCCCTTTTCGTTTTCGGCGCCGAACAGCATGGGCTTACCGTCTTCGAGTTGCACCTGTTGTTCAGCTCGAACCTTCTTGTCCACAATGCTGTCAAATACTTTGTCGTTGAAGATGTTGCAGTTCTGGTAAATCTCAATGAACGAGGTTCCTTTGTGCTTCCATGCTTCAACCAGAGTACGGCTTAGGTGTTTGGCGTCCACGTCGACGCTTCGGGCCACAAATGTAGCGCCGGTGCCCAGGACAAGGGACAGCGGAACAAAGGGATGATCCAATGAACCCATGGGAGACGATTTGGTCCGTTTTCCCACCTCAGAAGTGGGAGAGTATTGACCTTTGGTCAACCCGTAGATTCGATTATTGAACATCAGAATGTTCAGGTTGAAATTGCGGCGCAACACGTGAATTAGATGGTTTCCACCAATACTCAGGGAGTCGCCATCGCCGGTGATAACCCAAACGTTCAATTTGGGGTTGGCTGCCTTCAAGCCACTGGCAAAGGCAGGTGCTCTTCCGTGAATGGTATGGAAACCATAGGTATTCATGTAGTACGGAAAGCGGCTCGAGCAACCGATACCGCTAATGAAAACATGGTCCTCTCGTCGTACAGGTAGGTTGGCCAGTGTTTTTTGTACAGCCGCCAAAATCGCATAGTCACCGCAACCGGGACACCATCGAACATCCTGGTCTGTGGCAAAGTCAGCCTTCTTATATTGAGGAATGTCGGATTGGTTAGTGTCTAGATTAGAAATGCTCATTTGGCCTCCAACGTATCTTCAATGGCCTTTACAAGGTTGGCCACTTTGAAGGGTAGTCCCTTAACTTCATTATAGCCCTGCGCATCGATCAGGTATTCAGCGCGAAGAATTTTCACCAACTGCCCCAGGTTGATTTCCGGAACCAGGATCTTTCCAAAACGATCCATGATGTCCTTCAAATCCGGGGGCAGCGGATTGAGATGCCGAAGATGGAGCAGGCTGACCTTGAGTCCCTTGGCGCGAGCAGCATGGGTGGCCGCAACGAGGGCACCGTAGGTTCCGCCCCACCCGACCATGAGCAAGTCTCCACTATCGTCACCCAAAATCTCGGACGGGGGAATGTCCTGCTGAATCCGTTGAATTTTTTCGGCACGAATACGGCACATATAGTCGTGATTATCGGGGTTGTAGCTTACGTTGCCGGACCCGTCGGCTTTTTCAAGGCCACCGACACGATGTTCCAGTCCCTTGGTACCGGGAATGGCCCATGGGCGCGCCAGAGTGGTCTCATCTCTCGAATAACCTAAGAAGCTCTCGCCTGCTGTCTGGTATTCCACGTCGAAATCGGCCAGGTCTTCTACTTTTGGAATGCACCATGGCTCAGCGCCGGTGGCAATATATCCGTCACTCAGAAGCATGACCGGCGTCATATACTTGACCGCAATCTGGCAGGCTTCGTAGGCAGCAGCAAAGGCATCGGAGGCTGATCGTGCAGCAATAATAGGCAGTGGAGCTTCGCCGTTGCGGCCATACATTGCCTGCATCAAGTCAGATTGCTCTGTTTTGGTGGGCAGGCCTGTACTGGGTCCTCCTCGTTGGATGTTACAAATGACCAGAGGAAGTTCAACGATATGCGCCAGGCCGATGGCCTCACCTTTGAGCGCGATTCCAGGGCCCGACGAAAGGGTGACGCCAAGCGAACCGGCAAAGGATGCGCCGATGGCTGCACAGACGCCGGAGATTTCGTCTTCAGCTTGGAAAGTCTTGACCCCAAAATGTTTGTAACCGGCCAAAGAATGAAACACGTCAGATGCAGGTGTAATGGGGTAGGCGCCTACAAACAGTTCCAATCCCGACATCTGAGAAGCAGCGACCAGTCCCATGGCCAGTGCTTCATTGCCACGAATGTTGCGATAAGTACCCGCTTTGACCTTGGCCGCGGGCACCATGTAATTGGCGGTGAACATTTCACAGGTTTCACCAAAGGCCCAACCTGCTTTGATGAGTCTAGAGTTTGCTTCTGCCAACGCCGGATTTTTGGGACCGAACTTGGTTTCAATGAAATTCAGAGTCTCTTCCATTGGTCGATCATAGAGCCAATACATGAGGCCCAGAGCCAGGAAGTTCTTGCACATTTTGGCCGTACGAGTGGGCAGACCCAAATCTTTGACGGTCTCCATGGTCATGGTTTCCATGGGAACCTTATAGAGATTCCAATTATTGAGACTACCATCTTCAATCGGATTTGAGTCCCAACCTGCTTTTCGCAGATTGTTGGGGCTGAATCCGTCGGAGTTGACAATGAGTGCTCCGCCTGTGACCAGATCTTCCATGTTGGCTTTGAGAGCCGCGGGATTCATGCAGACAAGCACATCGGGTGCGTCACCCGGTGTGTAGACATTATGTGCTGCAAATTGAATTTGGAAACCCGAGACTCCAGCAAGCGTGCCCGCCGGGGCACGAATCTCTGCAGGGAAGTCGGGTAGTGTGGCCAGGTCATTTCCGGCTACAGCGGACGCGGCAGTAAATTGACCGCCGGTGAGCTGCATACCGTCACCTGAATCTCCAACAAAACGAATAGTGACCCGCTCGAGCTCCGTCCTGGGCTTCTTGGGGGCCTGTGGTGTGGCTGACATTTTCTAACGCTCTCCTACGCGCCGGCAAACAGCGACCGGTAGCCAGACGCAATTCCCTAATTACGCCATCATTTGCCGTCTGTCCACATTACAAACAGGACGGTGAAAACAATAATGATGTAATCGGTATGATTCTTAGAGTCCTATTGCGGCGCTCATGATCAAGTTGAAATCTGATGGGCCACCAAAACTCAAGTTACTGAAAGAAGCATACTGCGATGGATTTTTATCTTGGATAATAGGAAGTTGTGCGCCGAGACCGACTTCAATGATGTCTGAGATTAATCGGAGTCCCATCGTGACATAAACGGTGTTAAATGCCGGCGCGTCTTTTAGGTCATAGAGTCCGGACAGTTCAGCAGAAATGATGAGTGCCGGTATCACGGTAACGGAGGTAGAGAATCCATATTGGAGAAACTGAACCTGGTCAAAGTCGGGGTCACCCTTGACGCCGAACATGTGATTGTAGTTCACGTTGGCCTGTATGGTGACAACCGATACATCCAGGCCCATAACAAGGTACGGGGATACTGTGGTGTATTCACTCAAATAGCGAGGCGCCCAGAGTAGGTTGGCCAGGCCCAGTGCGTTGGCTGCCTGTGTTGCTGTGGGTGCCCACGCTTGAATGCCGTAACTGATGCCAAAGGCGACACCGGTACCGAAGCTGTGTCCAAAGCGCATATCAAATCCCAGGTTACCCATTGCAAACTCGGTATCGTCGCCACTGAAGCCTGCCAACGGCGCAATGAAATAGAAATCAACGGCATCAAAATGAAGCTCCAGATAGGGCTCAAAACTAAAGGTGACCGTGGTTTGGGGCTCGGTCATGATTTCGAGAAGTTGAGCCGCCATTTCGGTATCGCTATCTTCAATGGGCAGTCGATCAATGTTAGCTCTGTCCTCAGCCGATAGACTGGGCACCAGTTTTAGATGTGCTTTTAGTTTCTCCGCGGTGAGCCCACGAATGTCATCAGGGTTCACGTATTTTGCGGCTTCCAAAACGGAGGCATAGGTTTTGGGGTCATTCTCCTTGAATTGGGCAATTAATTTCTGCTGCGCTGCCTTGATAGGCGCAATAGTGAAATTACACCCAACACCAATAGTGCGACCCATATTGAATTTCATGCTGGGATTTACGAAGAGACGGCTTCCACCAAAAGTCTCCGCATGCGCGTTTAATGAACAAGATAGGAGCAATATTGAGATGAGGATTCGTTTCATGCTTTTCTTTTACAGGATAGGTAGCAGTTGCAGCAAACCAATACCTTCGGATAAACTTTCTGCCTGATGGCAAAAAGACTCTTAATTATTAGCTGTGTAGTGTTGCTGCTTCCATTGGCTACGCTTGCGGCACCGCCTGTTGATCGGGGCACTCGGCTGTTGGTAAACACGGATGACGGTCCAGCCGATATGTCGTTGACAGGGGCTGCGGCCGACTGGATCGAGCCTGGCGAGGGCCCAAGCCTCGGTGCAAGGGTTCGATACATCACCATTCCAGATGCATTTTTTGACCCCTTTGTTCTCAATCATACGTCGTTTAACAATTACTCAGTGGGTTTGGAGTTTGCGATTGATGGACCCGCTCGCTCCCGCGTTATTTTTGGTATTGATTATACAGACCTGGGCATGCCACCCGGAAACTGGCGCAACGACGGAGAAAAGCCTGACGAGGCCAGCTACACGGAGGTGGATCTTCATCTCATTACGGCGGACGCTCTTTTCCTCTGGAAGGCGAGAATCAGCTATAACGTCGGTTTCACCTATGGTGTTGGAATGGGTGTCAGTTATTTACCCGGCACCATCACTTCCGTAAACGTATTACCTACCTGCACCGAGGCGGCGCAGGTGGCTGATTGCGCCCACTGGAATTCGGTTACTTCTCGTGAGCAGAATATTGACGGCTTCCTACCGCTAGGGCGCTTTATTCCAATGGTGACGGCCCAGGCCGGTCTATTTTACGATCCAACGCCTGGGATTCGCATCCGAGTTGATGCCGGTTTTCGCATCGTGTTTTTTACGGGACTTTCCGTAAGAAGCACCTTCTAGCTTTGTCTTCCATGTTTCGGCATACCGTCGGGCGACTGATCTTGACTCTTGCCCTGGTGGCCTGTTCTCAAGGTGAGACTGCTTACACTTCACAACAGCCCGATATTCAAACGATTGATACGGGTCCCGAAATTTCCGTGATCGACCTGGTTCAAATTGTGGAAACAGAGGCGCCGGAGCGGCTTGACGATTTCAATCAGCCCTGCACGTCTAACATCGGCTGCGAGAGCGGCTGGTGTGTAGAAGGCCCAACGGGCTACGTTTGCACCCAAACCTGCCTGGAAGAGTGCCCTTTTGGGTTTCAATGCAAATCTGCGGCCGCAACAGGGACAGACATTATCTTTCTTTGTGTTCCCCATGTGCAGAAGCTGTGTGAGCCGTGCCTGGATTCCGCGCAATGTTACGAAGGTGATTGCATTCAAATTGGCGACGATATTCTCAATTATTGCACTGCCCCCTGTGGTGAAGGCGACAGTTGTCCCAAGGGCTATGAATGCGATCTGAGTGGGGATGCAAGCGCCGATAAGCAGTGTATGCCAATCGTAGGGACTTGCAGCTGTACACCGGCGACTGCAGGGGCAAAACGAACGTGTACCAGTGTCAATGAGTTTGGCAGTTGCCTGGGCTGGTCTACCTGTGATGCAGAGAAGGGGTGGATAGATTGCACTGCGGATACTCCCGCTCAGGAGTTGTGTGACGGCCTGGACAACGACTGCGATGGAGTGATCGACAACGGTCTGGAGGCGCCTCCTTGCGAGAAACAAGAGGGGGTGTGCGCCAACTCAGTCAAGACTTGCGGCGGTACCAAGAATTGGTTGAACTGTGGAACGGGCACTCTTCCCGACAGTTATGAGCCCGTTGAGCTTAGCTGTGATGGTCTGGACAACGATTGTGACGGTAGTGCCGACATGATTGATGTGGATAAGGACGGTCACATTGCCGCGGCATGCGGTGGTGATGACTGCGACGATTTGAATCCAATTTCCTACAAGGGGGCGGTCGAGTTTTGTGGAGACGGTGCCGACAATGACTGCAGTGGCACGGCTGAGGACAAAGATGCCGACAATGATGGACACATTGATGTTGCTTGCGGCGGGGATGATTGCAATGACAACTCAGCGTTGGCAAAGCCGGGTCTGAGCGAAGTGTGCGGCGACGGACTCGATAATGATTGTGACGGCGGTATTGATAACAAAGACTCCGACGATGACACCTTCCTTGATCCCGCCTGCGGGGGGAACGATTGCAATGACTCTGATGCCGGCATCAATCCGCTTGCTAAGGAGCAGTGTGACATGGTGGACAACGACTGCGACGGTGTCGTTGATAAGATCGACATAGATAACGACGGGCATATTTCTCTGGCGTGCGGTGGGGATGATTGTGATGACTTGAATCCTTTGTCTTACCCCGGCGCAACAGAGTTTTGCGGTGACGGTGCCGACAATGATTGCAGCGGCACGGCCGAAGACAAAGACGTTGATAATGACGGGCAAATCGACGTGGCGTGCGGTGGCACTGACTGCAACGACAACTCTAGTTTGGCTAAAGCCGGGCTGGAGGAGGTGTGTGGTGACGGTCTGGATAACGATTGTGATGGGAGCATTGACAACAAGGACGTGGACAATGATTCCTTCCTGGATCCGAAATGCGGTGGCACTGACTGCAACGACAAAGAGAAAAGTGTACACCCAGGTGCTGTAGAGCAGTGCGACGGCCTGGACAACGACTGTAACGGGACAGTAGATGACAAGGACCTGGATGGAGATGGGTTTATTGATGTGGCCTGTCCCAATGGAAGCGATTGCGACGATGACGCCATTAGCGTGAATCCGGGTATGGATGAAGTGTGTGGCGACGACGGTCAAGTTGACGAAGATTGCAGCGGCAAAGATGGTGACAAGGACGTTGATCAAGACGGGCAGACTGACGCCAATCCCCTGTGTGATGCTGGAACTGACTGCGATGATTATGATTCCAATGTCTACAAAGGTGCCGTCGAAATCTACGACACAAAAGACAGCGATTGCGATGGGACAGTGGACGAAGGGCTCATTGCCAAAGGGGCTGTCATTGTCACTGAAATCATGGCGAACCCTGCGTCTGTGGGCGATGGCTATGGTGAGTGGTTTGAAGTGACCAACGTCAGCGAAAAAACCGTCAATCTGGCGAGCTGGGTCGTGACTGATGAAAACACGCCGACAACTGACAAATTTGTATTGCCGGTTAGCGCAAGTGTGCTTGTTGAGCCGGGTCAAAGTGCTGTTCTTTGTCGCAATGCCGACCCGCTTCTAAATGGTGGCGTGATTTGTGATTTTGGCTACGACGATTTTATTTTAGCTCAGAAAGGAGACGAAATTATCTTGTCTCTGGCAGGGGTAGAAATTGATCGGGTGGCTTACGGCGGAATGGGTTGGAAGCCGACGCTTGCCGGCGTGAGTCTGAACCTCGATCCGGTGAAATTTGATCCAGCTACAAATGATTTGGGTGGCAGCTGGTGCTATTCGCCTAAATCGCCAGAGAGTTCAATTCCAGGCGGTGACACCGGTACGCCAGGCACTCAAAACCTTTCCTGTGGTCCATTCGCCAATTGACCTCCATGTCTGGATTCTAATCGCGTCGATTTGGCAATCACTTGTTGACAGTTTTAACGCACAGGTGCTAGAACCGCGCGACTCAAATGGAGTTGTCGTCTGCTCGGCAACTTTGTCCGACCAATTGTTGGTGTTTGAGGGACGCGAAATGCACCAGTGAGTGCATTCAAATTAAGGCGTTGATGGGGCGTCGTCCAAGGGCAGGACAACGGTTTTTGGTGCCGTCGATCTAGGTTCGAATCCTAGCGCCCCAAGAGACATATGGAGAACTAGTGCGATGACTACACTGAAAGCTCGAAGACGTGTTGGAACTGGAAAAGGCGCGGGGCGTCGTATTCGCGACCGCGGAATGGTTCCGGCCGTTTTGTATGGAAATGGTGGAGAGGCTGTAAATCTGGCCCTGGAACCCAAGGCTGCAAAAGCAATCTTGACTTCGGGGAGAGGCATCAACAGCGTTTTTACGCTCGAGGTTGATGGTGGCGAAACCGTACCCATGGCTCGAATCATTAATTTTCAAAAGCATCCTGTCAGGCGCACTTTAGTTCACTGCGATATCCAACGTTTGGATCCCACAAAAATACGTCTGTTCAAGGTTCCAGTTCAACTCACTGGTGAGTCACCGGCCGTCAAGATTGGCTGCAAACTGACCTTCTCCACGCGTATTGTGAGGGTGAATTGCTTGCCTTCTGATTGTCCTGAGACCTTCGAAGTGAATATTGACGGTCTGGACCCGGGTGACATTATTCGAATTGAAGAGCTTGAGGTACCTGAAACACTGGAGTTGTTGTATCGCGATAATGCGCCCATCGTCAGTGTGACTGCGACAGCAATCGTTTACGAGGAAGACATTGAAGACGAGGCTGAAGGCGAAGAAGGTGCTGAAGGCGAAGGTGCTGAAGGCGAAGGTGCTGAAGGCGAAGGTGCCAGCGATGGCTCTGGCAAATAGTCAGTTCTGATGAAGCTGGTTGTGGGCCTTGGCAATCCCGGACCTGAGTATTCAGGCAATCGTCACAACGTAGGTTTTATGGTGGTTGACGAATTACTCAGGCGAGCACACGAGACCACGACCACTAAATTTAAGGGTCAAATAGCCCGCGCAAGCGTGGGCCGAGAAAATGCGATTCTGCTCAAACCAATGACATACATGAATAACAGCGGAATATCGGTTGGAATGTGTGCCGGTTTTTATAACATTGAAGTCGGGGATACCCTGATTGTTTATGATGACCTGGACTTGAATTTTGGCAATTTGCGCATGAAAGAGAGTGGTGGGCATGGTGGCCACAATGGACTCCGCTCCATCTTCAGTCATTTCTCGCCCGGAGAATTTCCTCGTCTGAGAGTGGGAATTGGCCGTCCGCAACACGGCACTCCCGCAAAACATGTCCTCAGCAACTTCACGGCCGATGAGAGAATTGTACTCTCTCGTGTCGTGTCCTCAGCAGCCGATGCGGTCGAGATGTGGGCCTGTGATGGGGCCACTGTGACCATGAACGAATTTAATCGACGTCAGAGTTTAGAGAACACAGAACACTAAGTCATAAGGAGACAAGACGGTGTCAAAATTCTTCGAGAGTCCTGTTTATGCGGTGGTCGGAATCGGCCTGGTCGCTCTATTATTTGCGTACGTGAAATCTGTTTGGGTCAACGAGCAGGAAGAAGGTACAGACAAAATGAAGAAAATTGGTGGTCACATTCGTGAAGGCGCTATGGCCTTCCTGAGTCGTGAGTATCGCGTACTGGCAGTTTTTGTTGCCGTTGTTGCCGTGCTGTTGGCGTGGTCCAACATGAATGACCCAGAAAGTAATTGGATGATTGCCATAAGTTTTGTGGTGGGTGCCGTTTGTTCTGGTCTGGCTGGATTGTTCGGAATGCGAGTGGCTACGGCCGCAAACTACCGCACGACTGCGGCGGCTAGAAAGGACCTCAATACCGCGTTGCACGTTGCGTTCACCGGCGGCACCGTCATGGGTATGAGTGTTGTTGGACTGGGCGTTGTTGGACTGTCCACCTTATACCTGCTTTTTGACGGCTTCATTTTTGAAGAGGTCTCAAAGAGTGTGGTTGCTCTTAACGTGTTGAGTGGCTTTTCTTTGGGTGCATCCAGTATTGCGCTCTTTGCGCGTGTTGGCGGCGGTATTTACACCAAAGCAGCCGACGTTGGTGCCGACCTGGTCGGTAAGGTTGAAGCGGGTATTCCTGAAGACGATCCCCGCAATCCCGCAACCATCGCCGACAACGTGGGCGACAATGTGGGCGATGTGGCCGGCATGGGCGCTGACCTCTTTGAGTCTTATGTGGGTGCCATCATTAGTTCCATGATTCTGGGTTGGTCTCTGGCTAACGAAGCGACTTCCAACTACGGCAACGTATTTTGGGACCTGGTAACCCTGCCGCTGTATTTGGCTGCTGCAGGTATTGCGGTCTCCATTGTGGGTACTTTTTTGGTTCGAACAAAAGAAGATGGAAACCCTCAAACGGCACTTCACTTCGGAACCATTTCAGCTGCGTTGCTGATGACCCTGGTTGCCTGGTTTGTGATCAAGCACTTTGTCCCGCAAGAGTCCGTATTTATTTTTGGTGACTCGGTTTTGGTGGGATCTCTGAATCCGCTTACTGAGGGCGTTCGTACCTTCAGCGTTCATCTGGGTATCTTCCTTGCCGCAGTCCTGGGTCTGGTTTCCGGAACCTTGATTGGCCTGGTGACTGAATACTATACCTCCGACCATCGCGCTCCGGTGCATAGCATTGCCAAGCAAGCTGAAACAGGCGCTGCAACCGTGATTATTGCCGGTCTGGGTGTCGGAATGATGTCCACTACGATTCCAGTCATTCTGATTGCTGTATCTATTGTCGGTAGTTACTACGTGGCGGGTCTTTACGGCATTGCCATTGCCGCTCTCGGTATGTTGTCTACGACGGGTATTCAACTTGCGGTTGATGCGTATGGACCGATTGCAGACAACGCTGGTGGTATTGCGGAAATGGCCGGTCTGGAAGAAGAGGTTCGACAGCGAACCGACAAGCTGGACGCCGTGGGTAATACGACTGCAGCCATTGGTAAGGGCTTTGCTATTGGTTCAGCAGCACTTACTGCGCTTGCTCTGTTCTCAGCATTCACGATCAAGACCAAACTCACCAGTCTCGATGTCATGAATCCCATGATTATGGCCGGCGTGTTTATCGGCGCTATGTTGCCCTACTTGTTCTCGGCGTTGGCCATGAACGCTGTGGGTCGTGCGGCTTTTGCTATGATTGAAGAGGTGCGTCGCCAATTCCGTGAAATCAAGGGTCTTCTCGAAGGCGAGGCCGAACCTGAATATGCAAAGTGCGTGGAAATTTCCACCGATAGCGCCATCAGGGAAATGATATTGCCGGGTCTGATTGCAGTGGTTACCCCTGTCGCAGTGGGACTCTGGAGCATTGAGGCTCTGGGTGGATTGCTTGTTGGTGTGACTGTCAGTGGTGTAGCCCTGGCTCTGTTCATGTCCAACGCCGGTGGCGCCTGGGACAATGCCAAGAAGTACATTGAAGGCGGCAAGCACGGCGGTAAAGGTTCTGAGGCTCATCATGCAGCAGTTGTCGGTGACACTGTTGGCGATCCTTTCAAAGACACTGCAGGCCCCTCACTCAACATTCTCATTAAGTTGATGAGTGTTGTGGCGGTGGTTGTAGCGCCGGTTTTGGTGAGCTTCCATGCTCCCGATGCAGCAGAAAAAGCAGCAGCGGAAATGGCAAAACCTGTGGCCGCAAAAGTTCTGCATGTGTCGAACATAAATGTAAAGAATGACGCCAATCTCTTGAAAAGCGTTGACTAAACTACTTTGAGCACGTACAAGCGTCGCTCTTATTGACTCCTTGCCCCACGGTTTGCCGCTGTCGGGTCAAAGCTCAAAGGGAGAATTAAACATGGCAACTGCACAGTCGCATCTGCGACATTACGAAACTGTGATCCTTCTACACCCTGAGGTGACTGATTCTGGTCAAGACGGAATTAGGACGAAGGTCAGTACTATCATTGGTAACGACGGTGGCGAGGAAATTCGCTGGGAAACCTGGGGCAAACGCAAGTTGGCCTACGAGGTATCCAAGCAGAATCGCGCTGTTTATCTTTACTGCAACTATCTGGGAATTGACGGTAGCGTCGCTGAAATCGAGCGTACACTCCGAATTACAGAGGAGGTCCTCAAATATCAGACCGTCAAGCTTGACGGTACTTTGCCTGAGGACTTTGATATCGAAAGCGAGCGCAACAAGCGTACTGCGCTCTACGTGTCTCCAGAAGATGCAGCAGCTGCAGAGCGTAGCTACAAGCGTGAGCGTGAGTGGGCGGATGGGGCTGCGACTGCGACTGCTTCTGCTAAGGCTGCTCCTGAGGCAGATGCTGCTCCCAAGGCAGATGCTGCTCCCAAGGCAGATGCTGCTCCCAAGGCAGATGCTGCTCCTGAGGCTGAGGCTGCTCCCAAGGCAGATGCTGCTCCCAAGGCAGAGGCTGCTCCCAAGGCAGAAGCTGCTCCTGAGGTAGAAGCTGCTCCTGAGGTAGAAGCTGCTCCTGAGGTAGAAGCTGCTCCTGAGGTAGAAGCTGCTCCTGAG
>JYMV01007732.1_pt1 | contig 17605 bp, 20 predicted proteins | sample 338911 | NCBI WGS metagenome assembly JYMV01 (sample SAMN03354496, study PRJNA234377) | hydrothermal vent metagenome | biome: Deep sea; feature: Hydrothermal plumes at the Eastern Lau Spreading Center, Western Pacific Ocean; material: Seawater | place: Tonga | collected 2009 | depth 2000 m m
ACTCTTAATTTTGTATTTTTCTTAGTTTTGAGATCAACCGTTTCCTGGATCTTGCCGATTGATGAAGCTGGCTTGAAGGCAACTCGCATTATTATTGGCATGCCATTTGATATACCGCCTAAAATTCCACCTGCATTATTTGTTTTAGTGATCACCTTGCCATTACGGAATGTGTACGAATCATTGTTTTGTGAACCGTGTTTTTCAGATCCTGAAAATCCAGACCCAAATTCAACTCCCTTGACAGCGGGTATTGAATAGATGGCTTTACTTAGTTCTGATTCTAGTGAGCTAAAAATCGGTTCTCCCAATCCAATGGGAATGTTGCTTGTTACAGATTCAATAATACCACCCAAAGAATCGCCCTTTTTTCTAGCATCAAGTATTGATTTTTTCATTTTCCCTGCGATCGCTTTTTCAGGGCATCTAACTTCGTTTGCATATATTGATTTGAGAGATTGTCGGGAAGCTTGATTTTTCATACCTATTTTTCCAATTTTACATGTGTACGCATTTGTTTCAACACCCAGTGTGACTTTGAGTAATTTTCTTGCGATTGCACCACCCATTACGTATGTAGCTGTCAATCTTCCAGAAAATCTTCCGCCACCACGATGGTCATTGAATTTTTTGTATTTTACATAAGCAGGATAGTCAGAGTGACCCGGTCTCATCGTAGTTCGTAATTTAGCATAACTTTTTGAGTCATGATCTTTGTTCCAAATGATCGTTGTAATTGGTGCACCAGTCGTATATCCCCTAAACACACCCGAAAGAATCTCTACAATATCGCCTTCTTTTCTTTGTGTTGAAACCAGTGATTGACCAGGTCTTCTTAAATCAAGCATTTTTTGTATATCTTTTTCGGCTAATTCTAATCCTGCTGGGCAGCCATCAAGTACTGCCCCCACACATTTACCATGGCTCTCACCAAAACTTGTTAAGACTAAATTATGTCCAATTGAACTTCCGGCCAATAATATAATATAATCTATGATTAATATAACTCTACAATTTATTTTACGATTTATTATCTATTAATCAAGAAAAATTCTGCAACCAATTCTTTTCATATCCTGAAAAAAGTCAGGATATGAAATCTTTACTGATTCTGGATGTGATACAATGCAATTACCAACATACATACCAGCTATACAAAAAGCCATAAATAATCTGTGATCATTTTCAGAATTAAGATCAGCACCAGCCAAACTACCAGAGTTTTTTAGTATTAGACCATCATTTTTTTCAACAACTTTGATTCCTAATTTAGAAAGTTCTCTTGCAAGTACGGCAATCCTATCTGTTTCCTTATACCTTGCATGCTTAACGTTAAAAATTTCAATTGGTTTTGATGTTTTCAACGCAAGTATTGCAACAGCAGGGATAAGATCAGGAGAATTACTCAGATCAAATTTTCCACCATCAAGTTTTTCTGGTGATTTTATTTTTATTGTATTCTTGTCCAATGTAACCACTATTCCCATAATCTCCAAAATATCTATGATTGCCTCATCTGCTTGTGGCATATCTCCCATACTCATTTGTATCGTAAGATTTTCTCCGAGTAGTACAGCTGCTGACAGTAATAATGAAATGGTAGAAAAATCAGATGGTACTGTGAAAGTTGTTGGCTTGTAACTTTGTGCAGGTATGATGTATTTCTGATAAGGAATCACAGTTTCCACGTTAACACCAAATTTCTTCATAGCTGTAATTGTTGCATCTACGTATGGCTTTGATACTAATTTATCTCGAACGTTTAGAATTATTCCATTTTCTAATTTTGGGGCTGTAATCATCAAGGCTGAAATAAACTGACTTGAAATATTTCCAGGAATTTGAATTTCCCTCCTGAAACTGATATAGGAGGGTTTCCATTAGTTGAACTACATTTTGCTCCCAGTGATTCTAAGGCATTAAGTAATGGTTTCATGGGTCTTTTATTCAGACTTTGGTCTCCTGATAAAACCGTCTTACCCTCAGACAGGGCTGAGATGGCAGTTGCAAACCTGATTGTAGTGCCAGAATTAGCAGCATCTATGAAACCACCATCGAGTTTTAATTCACCTGAACTGTTTACTGTTATGTTATCCCCTGTTTCTTTTATTTCAACACCAAAGTTTTTGCAAGCATTAATAGTCGCATTTGTATCGCCGGATTTTAAAATATTTTTAATTATACTTTTACCATCAGTTAGCGTAGCCAAGAAAATCGCTCTATGCGTATAGCTTTTGTTAGAAGGACATACAATTTTTCCACTGACTTCTGATTTCTCAACTCTACAATTCATGCACTTCAGCCTTTTTGTTATTTATACTAGCGATCATGGTATTTCCCTCAAGGGATGAAAATATTTTCGCTAACTTTGGCAGAATATTTTTTTTCGCAATTGCGGCTATTGACGGACCATTACCTGATACTGAAGCTCCTAACGCGCCTTCCTCAATCAATTTGAAGATAATTTTTGGATCGGAATTTAGTATTATAGATGTGGCAAGTCCATTTATTTTCATTGCATTCCAATAATCAGAACCCTTTGCAATATTCCAAGCCTCCTCGAAAACACTAGATAACGTTCCCAGTTTTTTCACATTTCCCCTTTTTCTTGACTTTGGTATGAAAATTATAGCTGAAATATCAGTCTGACAATGTTCAGAACAGATAATTTTTCTTTTGTAGTTATCTGTAACAACAAATCCTCCATAATAGCATGCACATGCGTCGTCATATGCCCCTGTTAAACTAACCTTAGTCTCAATTGATGCATCTACACCAGAAGACAATATTTCAAAATCATTCATCTTTGGTTTGAATAATTTTGCACAACCCATAGCCACTGCAGAGGAAATCGCACTTGAGCTCTTTAGTCCATATCCAGTTGGAATTTCTGAATTCAAATAAACTCTAAATTTTGTTTTAGAAAGCTCATTTTTTGGGACAATTTTTTCAATAACTCTGTTGATGAGACGTGAGCTTAGCTGTTTATTTTTTGATTCAATTATTATGCCACTCCCTTCTGAAGCCTCTATTTCGACATTGACTTTTTTTGAAATTCCAAGAGCTGCGCCTTTGCCCGTTGCAATAGCATTTACAATCGAGATTGCACCATTAATGGTTGCACTAACAACTCTCATTAAACTCCTCCAAATAATACTCGTTTCATAGCATTATACGGTGCTTCCATTTTATGCCAAATTTCAAATGCACATGCAGCCTGACTCAGGAGCATCTCATAACCATAAATTATTGTAGCACCGTTTTCCTTCGACTTTTTGATAAGATCCGTATTTATCGGCTTGTAAATTATATCATAGACTATAGAGTTTTTTCCTATACCTTCTGTCGATATAGGGCTAGATTCATTCTTCATACCAAGGGAAGTTGAATTTATAATAAATTTGTACTCTGAAACTAATTCGTTCGCTTGTTGTAATGAAACCACGTTTACGTTACCACCGATTTTTTCTGCAAATCCTGCCAATTCGTTTGCACTATCCAAAGTCCTATTTGCAATTGTTATTTTTCTCGCCTTTTCTTTTATCATGCCTACTATAATTGCTCGCGCAGCTCCACCAGCACCTAATAGTAATACATCTGAATCTTTTATTGCCAAATTTTTCCTTTTGATTGGATCCAAGAATCCAACCATATCTGTGTTATATCCTTTAAGTTTTCCATTCTCATTTGATACTGTGTTTACAGCCCCGATTACACGGCTTGTCGTATCCATTTCATCTAATAATTTCATCATTTCAATTTTGTGAGGAATTGTAACATTAAATCCTGCAATCTTGATTGCCTTTAGGGCTTCAATGCCTGAAGCTAATTCGTTCTTTGGTATTTTGTATGCAATATAGGTACAATCTAAATTTAAAGAATGGAATGCGGCATTGTGAATATTTGGTGAAAGAGAATGATCTATTGGATCACCTATTACTGCATAAGTCTTAACCATTTATTTTCTTATTGTAAAGATTGATTTAACTTCATCCACACTAAACTGACCTGGTGCAATTGGTTTACCTAGTGAAACATACGTATATGGACTTCCTAAAAGTAAGCAAAGTAGTCTAGACATTCTTCCATAATTCCCCATTGAAAATGCAATTAATTTTACTTTGTTGTTATTGTATAAAGATAATACATATGATGCATCATTAATTGATTTTGCCATTGTAACAATTTTTATATTATTTGAAAATTTTTTCATTTGAAGAATTTTGTTTTTTAGTACAGAAATGTTTGGTGTTTGCTTAAAATCATGCCAAGAAACAAGCATATTTGTTTTTGTATTCTTAATATAACGTGATAAATTTTTGTTTTTTCTTAAAGTATTAAATTCTACGTCAAGCAAAAATGGATTATATTCTGCAATTAATTTTAGAATTGATATTCGATTTTTTTCACTGCCTGAAAAATTTCCCCCCTCTGAAATCGGCCTTAATGTACCAACACATTTTTTCAAATCTTTTTTGACCAAATCTAATGCATCAGGTACTAAATTTGGCTTTAAAAAATCAAATCTAATTTCTGCATAATCAGATTTTTTCAGTGATTTTAAGAGAGTCTGTTTAATCTTTTTTGGTGTTTTTTCAGCAACACTAACACATGTTTTGTATACCATTTTATTTCTCTAAGATATATTCGTCAGATACTTCCATTCCAAAATGTCTACCAGTTGCAGGCTTGGAGTGTACTAATACAGAATCACCTTTTTTTAGATGTGTTACAGACACTAATTGACCATTAGATTTTACTAAGCGAATTGTTTCTGCATCTTGAGCTATAATTCCTCCTACTTCTTCACCAACTTTAGCCTTAATCATAAGCATTGGTCTTTTTTCTATCTTACATCTACCTATTGTAGCACGTCTAGCTTTTCCCTTTATATCGAGTACTAGTACTTCCACACCCGTTTCTAACTCAGATAGATATTTTGTGGTCCCATCAGGCGACAGTGTATAACAGTGTACGGCACCTGCATTAACTCTGAATGGTCTAGGTGAAGTAAAAGATGAGCCAACTGATTCATTGTGAACTAAAAACAAAAAATTTGCACGGCTTCCAATCAGCATACCCTCACCCTTGTTAAGCATAGATGCTGTGTCTACACAAACTCTCTCACCATCACCAACCTCTTGAATATCTATTATTTTTGCAGTACTGAGATCAAAACTTTTTGAACCTAAATACACTAGTGCTTCTCTAACTTCATTCATTGAACCTGTACTGAAAATCACAGCATCTACGCCAACATCCAAAATAGAAAACATCTTTCTTACCTCCTTTGGGTTGCTCGCAATAGCAAAAATCTTGGTGTGTAATCGGTGTAATTTTGCAATAATATTCTCTAATGGAATTATCTTCCAATCTTTCACTTCAATCACAACAAAATCTAATCCTTTTTTTGCAGAATCAAGAATATTTTCAATATCTTTATTTGATGATACTTTAAACCATCTTCCAATCTTTTTTCCTTTTGATTTTTTGGTTACATTTTTTTCTAAAATCACATAGTTAGCATCTTGTGAGGAAAAAATTGTTTGAATTTTTGTTTTTGTTAAAATTTTTGGATCCGCAAAAACTGTTTTAATCCCCTCCTCTTCTAAGTTTTTAACAAACTTTGCAAGATGGCTCTTGCCAACTTTGGGCTGGATGATTAATTGTTTATTAACTGTCAATTATACCTGCCACTTCTTCTGCTTTTTGTTCTTTGAATATTATACCGTCAAGTGCCTCCACAATTTTTTTGGGTGATTTATGTGCAAAGATGTTTCTTCCATATGTTACACCTTTTGCTCCCGCTTTCATAGCATCCTCAGTCATTTGTAAAATATCCATGTCAGTCTTAGCTTTTGGACCACCAGCAATTACTAACGGCACAGGAACGCTTTCAACCACCTTTGAAAAAGAATCTATGTCTCCAGTGTATAATGTTTTGACTATATCAGCACCACATTCGGCGCCAATTCTAGCACTATGCGCAACTATTTCAGGATCATGTGGATTTTTAATATTTTCACCTCTTGGATACATCATTGCTAACAAGGGAACATTCCATTCATGACATTGTTCAGAAATTTTTCCTAAATCAGCAAGCATTTCTGGCTCTTCTTTCCCACCTATGTTAATGTGTAAAGATACACCGTCAGCACCAAGTCTTAATGCTTCTTTAACAGAACCAGTAAGCATCTTTCTATTTGGTGAAGTAGATAATGACGTGCTTGCAGAAAAATGAACTAAAATTCCAACTTTGGGTGGTCTTGGGAGTGTTTTGATAATTCCCTTGTTAATTATTACGCAAGTGATTCCATGACTTTCACATTCATAAATCATTTTATGTGGTTTTTCAAGACCCTCAATAGGACCATTTGAAATACCATGATCCATTGGAATACAAAGCATTCTTCCTTTTCTTAAAATTCTGTTTAATCTGATCTCAGTTCCACTTGTCATAGAAGGTATAATTTCTGTATGCTACTTAAAAATTATAGCAAGTACCTAAATTTTCTAAGAATTAAATACTCACTGAAATGCACTCAAGTATTGAGTCAAATCACTGAACAAATTCGTGATGCTGAAATAAGTGACATTCTTGAGAATTCTCTTCAGGGAAAAAGACCTGAATATGATGATTATATTAGATTGCTCGACTCGGACAATGTCTCTCTTATGGGTCTTGTAGCTGGGGCATTAACTCGTAAAAAATTTGGTAAGAAAGCATCTTTTGTTAGTAACATAATTCTGAATTATACAAATGTCTGCATAACTGACTGCAAATTTTGTGCATTCTATAGACCACCAAACCATAAAGAGTCTTACACATTAACCTTGGATGAAATTGAATCACGTATGAAGGCTGCTTGGGATTTATTCAAAATAAGACAAGTGCTTATTCAGGGCGGTCACAACCCAGACCTTGGGATAGAATATTATGAAGACTCGTTTAACATGATTAGAAAAAAATTTCCTCAAGTTGGTGTTCATGGGTTGTCAACGTCAGAAATTGATATGATTGCAAAAGTTGAAAATTCATCAACAAAGGAGGTTTTATCTAGATTGAAAGATGCAGGATTACAGTCTTTGCCAGGTGCTGGCGCTGAAATTTTAACTGACCAGGTAAAACAGATTATCAGTCCCAAAAAAATTACAAGTGATGATTGGTTACGCATTATAGAAGAGGCACATATTCTTGGAATCCCAGCATCTGCTACTATGATGTATGGGCATGTTGAATCAAACCAAGACATTGCTGAACACTTTGAAAAAATCGTTAAACTTCAACTAAAGACTAATGGATTTATGGCATTCATTCCTTGGAGTTTTGAACCTAATAATACAGAGATGCAAAAAGAAGGCACAGTTAGTTTTGGGGCTGGCGGATTTCAACTTCTAAAGATGATTGCAATTTCAAGGCTTGTATTTGATGGATTAATCTCACATATTCAATCATCGTGGTTAACAAATGGAATTGGAATGGCACAATTGGCATTACAATACGGTGCCGATGACTTTGGCGGTACATTAATTGGCGAAGAGGTTGTATCATGTACAGGTGCCCGTTCTACAGAATTAACTAGTAAGAAAATAATTGATTCTATTCACCAGATTGGATTTGAAGTAGAAGAAAGAGATAATTTTTACCAAACTGTTTGCAAGTATTAAAGCCCATATCTTGACCAGTTCGAGTCAACTTTTTCCTTTGTGATATCATCAACTTTTACCTGTTCTTGAATCTCCCTTTCAAATCCTTCCTCGACAGTCTTTTGCGTAGCGTCTATTCCTAATTTTGAACCTAGATTAACTTTAGGTGAAGCAGGATCTAAAGTATCTGTTGGTGTATTGTTTATAATAATTGTATCACGTGCAGCATCAACCCGAGTTGTGATTGCCCAAATTACTTCATTCATATCGTGTACATCGACATCATGATCAACTATGACGATTATCTTAGTTAGAGCCAATTGACCCATACCCCATAATCCCATCATAACTTTTTTGGCTTGACCAGGATATCGTTTTTTTATTGATGCAATGGCTAATCCTTGAAACCAACCTGCTGGTGGCATACCAAAGTCAATTACTTCTGGATGAAGCATCTTAATCAAAGGAAGGAAAGAACGCTCAATTGCTTTACCAATATATGCATCCTCTAAGATTGGTTTTCCAACAACGGTTGTTAGATAAATTGGATTTTTCCGTTGCATTATTCCCGTTAGTGTAAATGTTGGAAAAGGTTCTTTTGGTGTGTAATAACCCGTATGATCACCAAACGGTCCTTCGTCTCTATTGTCAGCAGCATCAACATATCCCTCCAGTACAATTTCAGCATTTGCGGGGACTTCAAGATCTATAGTTTTACATTTCACGGTTTTTATCCCCTTTTTCCTAGTAATCCCAGCAAAAAGATACTTGTCAAGTCCTTCTGGTACAGGGGCTATTGCAGAAAACACAGTAGCAGGTTCTCCACCTATAACTATGGCAGTTTCGATTTTGTTATTGCTTTCTTTTGTTATGTCATGATGTGCAGCACCTCGCTTATGTTTTTGCCAATGCATCAGTGCATGTGTACTATCAATAATTTGAATCCTGTATACACCTAGATTTCGTACACCTGTTTCTGGATGTTTTGTAGCTACCAAACCAAACGTGATAAATTTTCCCGCATCCTTTATCCATGATTTTAGTATTGGGATGTTATCGAACGTTGGTGACTTGTTTACTATTTCAGTTACAGGACCATCCTTTTCTAATTTTGGAAATGATTCACTCATTTTGGACAGCTCTGGTAATTTTCTAATCTTATTGAAAATTCCAGATGGAATTTCCATCTTTGTCATGTCTGCAATTCTTTGTCCAATCTCCGAGAAATCTGTGGTCTCTAATCCAATCTCAAGTCTTTTTATCGAGCCAAACGCATTACCTAAAACTGGAATATCATAACCCATAACATTCTCGAAAAGAACAGCTGGTCCCTTAGCATAAGACACTCTTCTTAAAATTTCAGCAATTTCTAAGCTGGTATCAACTTCTGTTTTTACACGTTTTAATTCACCAGCTTTTTCTAACTTTTCGATAAATTGCTGAATGTCATCAATGGGCACAACATTTATGCTTGAGAATACAGTATAAGCGTAACTGGGTTATTTTAGTAATAAAATTTGAAAATTCTTGATACATGTATTTTAATCCATTTAAATTGATAATTTGTAATGGAAACTAAGAAAAAATGTGTTGTGTGTAAGGGTCGTGGTATAATAGAATTACTTGATTCTCAATGCCCTTTTTGTAATGGTACTGGTGAATTTACAAAAATATCAGAAAGCTATTTCAAATCTCATATATGCCAGTGCATTTTTTTAAATCGAAAAACATGTCCATTATGTGGAAAAAAATGTCATCATGATACACCTAACAAACCAAAACTATTGTTAGGTCCTATGTAGTTTTACTGATAATTATGGAACAGGTGGAAGTTCACTTTTCTTACCATGGCCACCTGAACCAAATTTACAGTAAAAACACAAATCTGATTCCATATGTTTTAAGACAACTATCTTTATTGCTCCAATTTTCAATGCAATTTTTGTAAGAACCTTGTATTTTAGTGGCATAGATGGGATCACCTCATCCAGGTATACTTTATGATGTTCGGGACAAAATTTCAGGGTGACTCTAGCATCCTTCCCAGATTCATTGACTTGCTTTGTAAAATTGATCTGTTCCCTAATGTATTCATGTTTAGGGCAAGGGCAGTTCTTGCCACCTGGATGCTTATAGGCTGGCATATTTTTCCAATCAAAATCTGGGAATTCCTTCTCAAAATCGTCCATAATTATATGTCAATATTACATTTTATAAAAATTCGATCAAATTGCATGCTGAATATAAGCACAATGTAAATAAACCACACGCATTTATGAATTTCATATGGCATCTAAACGAAGGAAAACTTCAAGGAGCAAAACTAGAAAAACAGCAAAAAGAAAAACAGCAAAAAGAAAAACAGTAAAAAGAAAAACAGCAAAAAGAAAAACAGCAAAAAGAAAAACAGTAAAAAGAAAAACAGTAAAAAGAAAATCAGTAAAAAGTAAGAAACGATCAACTAAGGCTCTTGAGACAAAAATTGCCCAATTAGAAGCAAAATTATCAGGTCTTTCTAAACCAGCTCCACCTCCACCAAAACCAGCAGAAATAACACCTCCACCTCCACCAAAACCAGCAGAAATAACACCTCCACCTCCACCAAAACCAGCAGAAATAACACCTCCACCAAAGCCAGCAGAGAAAGCACCACCAGTGTATGAGCAATGGAAGTCAGTTGGAACTAAAAATTGGAATGATCAAAAACCAATTGTTACAGGTTATACTGCTTCTAGCGATAGATATTGGGCTAGTCTACATGTACAAAATGCACCTGATGTTCCAGCAGCAAATTGGAATGATCAAAAAGCAATTGTAACAGGCTATACACAACCAGGCAACAAATATTTTGCAACTAGACAAAGACTTGCTTATCATCCACGTGATAAGACTTTCCAGCCAGAAATTGCAGCAACAATATCAGGCGAAGCTTCAACACAAACAGCACCACCACCACAAACAGCACCACCACCAGAGACACAAAGTGAACCTCAAGCTAGTTCTGGTAAGAAATCAAAACAACAGGAACTAGAGGACTATGAAAAAGAGTATTTGGTTAGATATGAACAACAACAGGGGGCTGCAGAAGCAGAAGAGGAAGAAGCAGCAGAAACGCCTTTACAACAAGCAATGCCGAAGGGTTTCTAAACCAATAATTTTCTTTTATTTTTTATTCTACGCTAGCGTAAGCTTCTAAGACTTCTTTTGAATGACCCTTTGCTTTTACTTTTTCATAAACCTTAAAGATCTTCCCATCCTCATTTACCAAAAATGTACTTCTGTTTATACCCATGTACTCTCTTCCCATGAACTTCTTTTTACCCCAGACACCAAACATTTTTGAAACTTTTGTTTCAGTATCAGCAAGCAGGATATAAGGAATTTTCATTTTTTCACAAAATTTTTTATGAGATATAACATCATCCTTACTAATACCTATAATCTCAATTCCATCTTTTTGAAATTTCCTATAGTCCCTGGAAAATTCATCTGCTTCAACAGTACAACCTGGCGTAAAGTCCTTGGGATAAAAATAAATGACATATTTTTTTCCACGTAGATCACCTGAACTAAAAAGATTTCCATCAGCATTGTTCAGTTCAAATTTTGGTACCGATTTTCCCTCTGAAATCATATACTGTTTTTTAATTACCCAATTAATTACTTTTAGATCAGGAAAACAATTCGAATCTTTTATATGAAAACACAATCGGTTGTGATTTATGGTTAATCCTAGAGCATGGTTTGCTGAGGCTATTGCAACATATGCGCTAGTATTCTTTGGACCTCTTGCTATAATATTGTCTGTTGTAGCTTTTGGTGATGGCTTATCAATCGAGTCAATTATTATGATTTCTTTAGGTCATGGTGCTGCGATTGGTTTGATGGTTTATGCATTTGGTCACATATCTGGAGCTCATATCAATCCAGCTGTGACTATCCCAATGATGATCACAAAAAGAATTAGCGTTGCCGATGGAATTGGATACATAATTTTCCAATTGATTGGCGCAGTAGTTGCTGCGTTCTCACTTAAAGCTATTTTGCCAGAGATTGGTGCGAAAGTAAACTTTGGTACACAGGGTGGACCTAGCGAACTATTAAACAGCAGTATAATGGCAGGCATTACGGTAGAAATAATTTTGACTTTCTTCCTTGTGACAGTCATTTTCCTTACAGCTGTTCACAAAAAAGCTCCTGCAGGTATACACGGAATTTCAATTGGAGGTATGGTTTTTTTACTTCACTTGGTAGGTGTACCATTAACCGGTGCATCTATGAACCCTGCAAGAACATTCGGTCCAGCAGTTGTATCAGGATTTTGGGAACTTCATTGGCTTTATTGGGTTGCACCTATCATTGGAGGGATAATTGCCGGCGTGATCATGAATTATGTCTTTGTAAAAACGGCAGAGAAGGAAGCATGATTTTTTCCAAACATTTTTAACAATTTTTCAAAGTGTGTTATTGGGCTCGTGGCTCAGCTTGGATAGAGTGAATGCTTGCGGAGCATTAGGTCGGGGGTTCAAATCCCTTCGGGCCCGTTATCAAATTTAATAATATAATTCGATTTCTAGAATTAGTTATGATTACACAGAAAATTAGAAAACTTTTGTCTGAACAAAAACTTGGATTTGTTGCAACTGTTTCGCCAGATGGCACACCTAATCTATCACCGAAAGGTACTATCATTGCATGGGACGAAAACACCCTTGCATTTGCAGATATTCGGTCCCCACAAACAATAAGAAACCTGAAAAATAACCCTTCCATTGAAATTAATGTTATTGACCCGTTTTCTAGGAAAGGTTTCAGATTTAAGGGAGATGCGGAAATCATCTCAAATGGTGAAAAATATGATAAAATTTTTTCACACTATCAAAAATCAGGAGTTAAAAGTTCTATCAAATCAATCGTGCTAGTTGATGTTAAAGAGGTAAATGAAGTCCTTTCACCGCTTTACGATCTTGGTTTTACAGAGGATGAAATAAAAACTAGATGGAAAAAGTACTATCTGTCTTTTTGATCTACTGACTCATACCTTTTGCTTTCCTTTCTTGTTCAAGAGCTTTTTTTACCAAATCTAATTCTTTTTGTGTATTTTGTAATTTTTGTTTCATAGATGCGACTACAGCACTGGCAGCATCAACAACATTTGTTGACTCTTTATTTTTACCAATACCAGCAATTTCATTTTGAATAAATTTCAATTCTCTTATACTAGATTCAACCTCCTTTCTTTTTTGAATAAGTTCATTTTCTACTTTCTTCTTCTCTTCTCTCATTTTATTGATCTCAGGAAAATTACCAGTCTTTGTTTTGACAGATTCAAGTTCATCGTTATGTTTCTTAATTTCCACTTTTAGTTCTAGTACTTCTTTTTTTGAATTATTAATTTCCTGAATTACTTGACTATGTTTTTTATATTCTTCCATAATCTTACCTAGCTTTTCATTTTTCTCCCTGAATTCATTGTTTATTTTAAGCAAATCTTCTCGAAGTGATTTTATTCCATCCTTTAGTTCCTCATATTCATTATTGGACCTCTGAATTTTTTCCATCATGCTTTTTTGCTCTCTTTTTGTACGCATCAGATTTCCTATAACTTCATTGTATTCTTCCTTGACAAGTTGAAGTTTTTTAGAAATAGAATCAGTGTTTTTTGTTTCATTGTCTGCACCATCTTTTTTTAATTTATTTTCTGTTTCTGTTTTTTGGGTACTGGGTTTTGCTGTTGTTTTTTCTGATGTGGTTTCACCATCTTTTTTTAATTTAGTAAGGTGTTCTGTCTCATCATCTACTGTTTCTTTCTTTTTTGAACGCCCAAACCATTTCATATCAATTATTAACCCTCATCTTTATCATCAAATTCTTTTTTTCTTTACATATTTTAAATAAAAACCAAGTCCACCCATAATGAACCCGCTAATCAATGCCAGCATGCCCAATTCTTGTGAGTTTTCATATTGAGTAGGTGCTACAATCAATAACACAGCACCAAAAACTATCAGAAATAAGCCACTTCTTTTTGGTTTGTTGTGTTCATTATGGTACATAATGATCAAAGATTCCTTTTAATTTTCTCTGCAACTTCTTTCATTCCAACATCCTCGATAAACGGTCCAATTTTTGGGCCACGATTTGTTGAAAGGATAATTTGGTAAAGAATTTTGAAAAAGTCTTTTGGTTGAACCTGATTTTCCTTCGCTATACGGTAAATTGAATTTTGTAAATCTTCGATTTTCTCATTTTTTGATAGCAAGTCAGCTAATTGCCTCAGAGCATCTTTAGCAGAATCATCAACTATAATTTTAGTAGCAGGTATTTTTGTTTCCTCAAAGTCTGCAGAGTATTGTTTAGCAAGCCCAATCAGTTTTTCTATATGTGGATTTTTTTCCTTTATTGTACCATAATCAATCAATTTTGAGACTACATGTTCCACTGTGTGATCTTTGAATATCTTACATAATTCTATTAACAGTCTATAGTTTACATGCGTGCTAGAATTTTTTGGTGGATTTAGAAGATTAACATATTCATAAAGACCCTTGGATTTTACAAGTTTTGCTTCGTTATCTACCTTGGTTTTTCCAAAATAGATATTTTCCAATTCGTTATATTCATCCATTAACGCAGGTATGTCTTCAAATCCAAGTTCCCTCGCACCAGTGATTCTCTTGTAAAGTAAGAGAAGAATTGATTCATGCGTTCCATATGTCAACCATCTTTGTGATGTTACAACATTTCCGAGAGATTTTGATATTTTTTTTCCACCTTTATCCAAGAACATCTCATATTTTACATGGTGGGGATGTGGAAATCCTAGTATTTCATCTGAAACCCAGTCATTTACTTTTACCGAGTCCATGATGTCCTTTCCATACGCTTCAAATCGTATATCAAACGCTTGCCATCTTGCAGCAAACTCGACTTTCCACGCTAACTTTCCAGGTTCATTTGTAATATGAGCCTCTCCCTCATGCCCACAGCCCTTGATAACATATTCGTCATTTTCATCATCTATAATTTTAGAACCAATTTTAGAATCTTTACATCTATACCTAACCTTTTTTTCATCTTCAATGTATTCATAAGATTCTGTTGTGTATAATCGCTTACAGTTGTAACAAACAGGAAAATATGGAAGAGTGTTTTGGAATTTTGTTTGACCTGTTAGTTTTTCAATCATACCTCCAATTTTTTTGCTGTTTACAAGTATTCTATGAATTTGTTCCTTTAAGATACCATTTTTGTAAGTGTCATGTGCTGTTTTGTGCACATATTTTATTCCCAAGTCATCAAGTCCATCGAGTAGCAAACTACTCATGTGGGCACCGTATGATTCATGACATCCTTTAGGGTCTGGAATTATAGACACTCTTTTACCTTTCTCCTTTGGATCAACATCCAAGCCCTCTGGAATTTTTCTTAATCCATCCAAGTCATCTGAATATGCAATTAATTCGGATTTGTAGCCCAAATTTTCAAGAGCGAGTTTGACACCGTATGCCCTTACTGCATCGCCTAGACTACCAATATGTGGAATACCGGAAGCGCCTAATCCACTTTCTACCCTAATAATACCATCAGTGTTTCGTCCAAGCTGCTTTTCCCGTTCAATTAATTCAAAGGCTAGTTTGTCTATCCACGTACCCTTACCAATTATTTTTTGTTCAGTCATTATTTACCTCAATTGCTTCGACATGTATGGTCCATCTAATGAGTAGCCTAATTTTTTGTAATATTCACGTGTACCAACTGCACTAATCACAAGAAGTTTTTTTGCGTCAAAACTCTCTTTTGATATTTTTTCTGCCTCACCCATCAATTTTCTACCTAATCCGGAATGTTGAATACTATTTTCTTCATGTTCACCAATTTTAATTGATTTTCCAAATACGTGAAGCTCCCTAACTATGCATGAATTTGAAGTAATTTCATCTCTATGTGCCAATTCACTTGGTTTTCTTAATCGCAAGAACCCATAAATCGTTTCATCTTTATCGTCAAAAGAAATGAAAATTTCTCTTCCATGAGAGGAATCATATTCTTCTCTGTCAAGTTTCAAAAGTTCTGATGGTGTGTTTTTTCTAGATAAACCAGCTTCCCTACATCTAATACATTTACAAGCATATCCTTGGTCTTCCAATCGTTTGTGTATAATCTGTCTCAAGTTACCCAATTTTGGTCCGGCTTGAATCTCATTTGGTGTGATTTCTCTCTGAACGCGCATAATTCTAACCCATTTTGGAACTATTTTTTTTGCTTCAGTCAATACAGTTAACATCTCTTCGTCAGAATACGGAATGTACTTTTTTGCAACAAAGTCATCGTATAATGGTGTATTCTCTAAAACTAACGACGGATAGATCTTTAGCATATCTGGTTTAAGATTTGAATCATTGAACAATTTCTTGAAATCACTAATATCTTCATCAGGCGTCATTGTGGGTAATCCTGGCATCATATGTGCAACAATCTTATAGCCAGAATCCTTCGAAATTTGGAACGAGTCTACAACGTCATGATAGTCATGCCCTCTATTAACAATCTTGTAAACTCTTTCGTGTAAACTTTGAACACCGATTTCAACTCTTGTCACACCATATGATAACATTAGGTCAACGTGTTCTTTTTTACAATAATCTGGTTTTGTTTCAATAGTGAATCCAACGTTCCTATTTTTTGCATTTTCATTATTTTTCATAGCTATTTGCAAATTAGGTGAGTCGAATCCATTTAATCCATCATAACATGATTTGATAAAATTCTCTTGGTAATCTTTTGGCATGAAAAGAAATGTTCCGCCAACAATAACTAACTCTATTTTTGTTACATCATGCCCAAATAATTGTAATTGATGAAGTTTTGAAGTAATCTGAATATTTGGGTTATATTGATTTTTTATTGCATTAATTGTAACTGGTTCTTTTCCCGTGTAGCTATTTGGTGTATTAAATTCAATTCCACCTGGACAATAAGTGCATCTCCCATGTGGACAAGCAAATGGTTTTGGCATTAGTGCGATTACTGCCACACCAGATGCAGTCTTCACTGGTTTTTTTAGTAAAACATTTTGCAGTTTTTTGTACGATCCCCCATCTACTGTTGATAAAATTTCATAGTTTTTTGGTATTCTATCCAGCGAATATTTTGAACAGATCCTTTTTATTTCTAATTTTGCCTGTTTTTTAGTCGGTTCCGTAATTTGTAAAAGACTTTGTGATATCTCACTGCACGCTCTAGAAAAATTTGTGTTTTTCATCAGTTACTGTGATAAATTCTAACATAAATTCCTTAAAGATGTTGGTTATGATAAGATTAGACTTATCGACGTCTTTTCTTTTTCTTCACAGATGTTTTTCGTTTATTCTTTGTTTTTCTGCCAGCTGGATTTCTTTTTCTGGCAAGACTTCGCCTAAATCTTAAATTTTTTAATTGAACTAAAGTAACCTTATCTGCCGTCTCTCTTGTTTGTTGATTAAGAAAATTTTTGCCTTTTTCAGTAAGAAGAGTTCTACCATCATCATCAATAGTTACAAACTCATTTTTAACAAGATTTTTGACAAATTCTTTTTTTAGTTCTTCTAATCCAAGAGGCTTTGTTTTAGTTACAGTTTTTTGCGGTTGTATGCCTTGCTGTGTTAAAAATGTCGAAAGGTAATCAGCACCTTTTTGGAGATATTGGACTTCTTCAGATTCAACATTTTTGTCCTCATCGTGTTTCTTTTTTGCATTAAGCAGATGCCCGATTAACAAGTCTGCAGTGTTGAGATTTTTCTCAGTTTCTGACAATGTAATTTTTGGGCAGGACTTGAATTTATACTCTATTTACTTCAAAAGTAAAGAACTCTGATATAAAATGCGCCAAACGCAACCATTGTTGTTATAATCATTATTGGCATACCCTTGATAAGAAACTCCCTAAAGAATATTCTATATCCAAATTTTTCAGCAA
>JYMV01012663.1_pt1 | contig 17601 bp, 9 predicted proteins | sample 338911 | NCBI WGS metagenome assembly JYMV01 (sample SAMN03354496, study PRJNA234377) | hydrothermal vent metagenome | biome: Deep sea; feature: Hydrothermal plumes at the Eastern Lau Spreading Center, Western Pacific Ocean; material: Seawater | place: Tonga | collected 2009 | depth 2000 m m
ATCGCCACTCGTCGCGCCGGCGATAGCTGGAGATGAAACCCCGACTGAGACGGTCGAAATCAGTTTTGAGTTATTTGCTGATATCGATGATTTCAATGCTATTGAAGGCAAGCCGTACACGTTTTTTGAAGATGACCAACCGGTATATTCTGCCACACGCCACTTCAAGCAGGGTTGGGTCGATGCGGGTCGCCCCGGAGTCGAGGATTTCGTCGGTTGGCAACCCGATTCCAGCTCTGACATTGCCGGTGCCAGGTCGGCACGGGCCTGCAGTCGCCATAACGTCGGCGACAGCGTATCGGTTCCAGCCAGTGGAGGAAGTGTTGCCACAACGGTGGCGAAAACCACCAACACGGTCGCTTTCCTGGTGCAAGATGGACGCACCCTCTCTTCGACGATTCTCAATAACTGGGCGCAGACATGGGATCAGACCATCTATCCGACCACTACCACCTACTTCGGCAAGAATTACGGTGATGGTCGTGGCCCGGCACCACCCGATGTCGACAATAACTGTCAGGTCGAGATCGCCATCATCGATATCGACGGGCAATACAATACCGGTGGCTATTTCGCCCCCGGCCAGGCACCCTATCGCGAGATAGTTTTCGTTGACCACGCCGATGCCTCGCTGTCGTGGAGCAAGGTTATTCTCGCCCACGAACTCGAGCATTTGCTACACAATGCCGTCGACCCCTACGAATTTCTGTGGGTCGACGAAGGTAATGCCGACATGGCTGCATTCCTGTGCTTTGGGGCGTCGTCAACCTTGACCGGTCATTCCAACGCCTGGACCGCATCTTCAGGGATTTCGGTGCGCTGGTGGAATCAGCGCATCGCCGACTATGGTGGCGGCTTCATCTTCATGCTGTACCTAGCCGACCATCTCGGCGGCGGCCCGGCGATTCGCAACCTCGTCGCCGACACCTCGGTCGGTGCCACCGCTATCGAGAACCTCGGCCGCTCGCCACCCGGGGGAGCGGCAGGAGTTATCGGCAATACCTTTGAAGACATGTTCGCCAATTTCACCATCGCCGCCACCCTCGATAGTAGTCAGAGTATTTACGGCATGGCCAACCTTGGACTGACCGATATCTGCACCGGTGGAGTGTTCTGCAAAATTCAACCTGCGGCGACCAATTCGGACTGGACCTCACCGTGGACTTCATTGGGTAATGCCATCGAAGGTTGGGGAGTCAGGGTGTTCAAAATGACCCCGGGGAGCGCCGCTCCAGCGCCACTGACCATCCGCGTCAGTGCCGATGTGCAAAATATGGATGGGCGGATTGTCACCCGTTCGTCAAGCGATGGTCTGTACACCGTCGCCAAGATGCCATTCACCAATATGATTGGCACCGGATTGATTCCGGGATTCGGCAATCTCACAGATGAGGTTTGGGTAATAACCTGGTATGCGAGCAATGTCGGTGACTGCGATTACAATTCATGCGGCACCACATATCCAACCGGAATTGTCGACATAGAGGCGGCGAGGATTACCTCTCCTGCGAGCCTCAATCTCAATAGTACCGATACCAGCGACCGCGACGGTGATGGCCTCATCGATACCGCTCATCTCGAGTTCACGGTGCTCAGCAACGCTTTCTTTGAAGACCTCGATGTCGAGGTTCAAGTGATAAATCAGGCATCGCAGGTGGTGGATTCACTGGAGACGAGAGTGTCGGCCGGTAGTGGAGTCCCAGTACCCACCTCGATATGGTTCACTCCGGCTATGAGCGATCAGTACTCCTTCCGATTCATCATGAGAGACCTTCTCGGCGATATTGTCGACCAGATATCCAGTCCCACCATCTCACTGGAAAATATGTTACCTATAGTAAATGGTTCTCTTGAACCAAATAATTCTCTGACTTGGGAAAATATTCTCTTTTCCGGCCAAGGTTACGATTACTGGGGGATTTCGACTTCAAATAATACCTTGCCTCACGTAGATAATCCAGTCGCATACCTGTGGTCATTCGGTGAAGGCAACACTTCCACCCTGAAGAGCCCGGTACGCAGTTTCCCGATGGTCGGTGGCTATATCATCACCTTGCAGGTACGAGACCAAGGCGGAATGTGGAGCGAGGTCCAAGCGATAAATCTGACTATTACCGACGACACGCCACCGATTCCGATTATCACCATCAATGGACAAATCGTCGGTGAATCGATTCAGATAAAGACCTACCAGAGGATACAGTTCTCGGCCGGACAGAGCCAAGATAACGTCCCCATCGATCACCTCGATTTCCAGTGGAACTGGGGTGATGGAGAAATGGAAGGAGGAATAGGCGCTTATTCCGTCTATCATCAATGGACTGAGGGAGAAAATATGGGTACTAATTACACCTTGACATTAACCGTCAATGATTCTGTCAATGAAGCTTCAATCACTGTTCAAGTATTGGTTTTCAACCGGTTGCCGAGAACCCTTTTCAACGAGACATTGGTAGTGCATACACTGACCCCGCTGCACTTACCTCCTATGTTTGTAGATGATGATGGTGAGATGACCAGTTATCACTGGCAGTTCCCCGGCGGGGTCAACCTGTCGGCCGACGGAGTCGGTCGCAACAGCGACTTTGGGCTGACCTCGAGCACTTTGGCTCAACCTTGGGTATCGTGGCGAGGTTCCGGAATGAAGCAAGTCATCGTCTCAGGATTCGATGACGATAGCGGCGAGACGATGGTGACCCTGGAGGTGATTGTTCTCAACCAATTGCCGGTCGCAGACATCGATGTTCGAGAAAGCGCTACACAAGGCTCCCCCTCTATAGATTTCCGCCAGTCCGATGCTGCGACCGACACCACCTACACATTCGATGGCCGAGGCTCTTTCGATGCCGACGGAACGCTGCCGGATTCCTCGGTATTATCGTTCAATTGGTCGTTCAGCGACGGCACTAATTCTTCGCAGGCACAGGTATCTCACAATTTCACAACTCCCGGAACCTATACCGTCACCTTGATTGTGAGCGATGAAAACGGCGATGAATCACTACCCCGGGTTCTGGTGGTAAGGGTTGCAAATCCAAAACCGGTCATCAATATCCGCGTTCTAGAGGCGTGGAGCGAGGGAGAAATCGTCAATTCAACCTCGCCGCGCCCAGAGGGGTGGGTACCTGAGAACTATTCGCAGACCTTCGATGACATCGGCTACGTTCACGTGGCGGCGGGAACATTACTGTGGTTCGACTCCAGCGGCACTCGGGATGGTGATGGCCGATTCATCGGTTCAAGCCTCCCCTTCGACCGCAGCGATGATGATTGGAATGGCCTGATTGAATACATATGGGATTTCGGCGATGGCACCGCAAAGAGTCAGGAATCTCACCCTTGGCACGCCTTTGATGTGCCTGGAAGGTATTCCGTATCACTGACAGTTCGCGACGACTTCCAATCCGGCGATACCACTACACTACGGCTTGTCGTGATGGTTAACGAGCCGCCGATTGTCGCAAATATCATCGCCGATGAGAATCCGACCGAAGGCGAGGTAACTATCTTTGAAATCAATGCGACCGACCCCGAGTACGCTGATAATTTGATTCTGTGGCGCGATAATGACGTCGAAAACGGCGCTACAAATGACCATGTGAGAATATCCAGCCTACCTACAATATGGTGGCATTTCGACGATGGTGATGCGACGGAATGGACTCGGTCGCCATCAGAAGACGGGCGTTTTTCCCACGTATTCAACCAAAGCGGCCGCTATCTGGTCAGCGTGAAAGTCTGCGATATGATGCAAACCTGTTCGTATGGATATCATGAGATTGAAGTATTGCGCACTCCTGATGAGGCGACTACTCTGTCGAACTTCGAATGGGAGAATTGGCGGTCATGGCTGGCGCAAGCGGGTGGCGAATCGGCATTCGTCTTCGGTTTGATCACCGCCGTATTGATTCTAGGGTGGCTGGTGATGCGCGCTCCGGTAATCGATGAAGAGGAAGATGCTGAGGCGGCGGCGAAGTCATATGATGTCGAAAAGGTCGAGGTCGATGGAGGATTCCTCGGCATGGATCACCACGAGCCACCGCCGACTCCGAAGATTTTATCGAAGGATGAAAGACGTTCCAAAGACTCTGCTTATATTCGTCCGGTGCGGAGCCGTAGAAGGTGATTTACCACCCCTCTAGCCGGAAGTTGAATCAACCCCCTTCGCTCTGAAAGGGATTGATAGAGATGCGAGCCTCGCCATCATTCCGAGTTTTCGCGGCGCTTTCATACCTGCTGATACTGCTGCTGGCAGCCGCTTCTCCAGTTTTCTCAGACTCTTTGATTGACGGGGCTCAAGCGGCTGGAGGGTGCTCAACTGCCGGGTCTCCGGTCTGGGACGGCAATGTCGCCAACGCCACTTTGGAGTATACCAATTGGGAAGAGGATTATTGGGGCGAAGATAATGAAGAATCAAACCAAGGCAATGGTGGTGGAAGAGTAGGTGAAGAGTATGTCTCATCTTCATCAACAGTCAACCGCGTCAGCCCCTTGACCGAGGGTTTTCACCTCAGCAAGGTGGTCGCCAACGGCACCTCTGCGGGAATTCGAATCAACTTGACCACCGGCTATACCTACACCTTCTGCATCACCTCATCGGCGCACAATTCCTCGAATTCGGTTGCTGTCGATGTTTACTTGATGACCGGAACTGACTGGCGTTGGTACGAGACCTCGTACTCCTATGCGAAAAATGGATGGACCGAGGAATTTGATATGAGCGACGTACCGCCGGAGTGGCGAGGGGGATTTTACTGGCGACCTTACCGGGATGTTCACGCTTACGAAGACCTCGAAGAGATAACTTTCAGCACCTCTTTGGACCATCTGGAATATCGAACCGAGGAATACTACTATGGCTCAAATATGTTGGTCTACGATGAGTTCTATCTGATCATCGATGGCTGGGATAACGGCCGAGACAGCGATGCAGTAGACCCGGATGTCGACATCGATGTCGACATCACCATCATGGTCGAAGAACGGGTGATGGTTCCGAGTTGGACTGTGACTCTAGTTTGTATGGGGGTGATGATTACTCTACTCGCCGTACCGTTGATCATTCACAAGAAGTACCATGCTGTCGGGCTCGAAGAAGTTGGCACCGAACCTATGCCAGCCCTGAATACTGCTCATGAATCAGCTGAGAAAGACTATTCAGTACTCGAGTAAAATCCAGGTTTCACGAACATCCTTGACGTTGATCAGGCCCTCTTCGTAGAGTTTGAAATCGTTGCGCAGAGTTGTATAGACCATCGTTTGCTCGAGCAGAGGAGCATGAATCCTGGTCCAGTCGCCGCCCGGCCCAAGACCCATCAGTGCGGAATCGATTTCTTCATCTTTCAAGGCCTCGGCAGCATCGATGATGGCGAGGCTTGCCTGATGATTCGAGGTTCGATAACAGCATTTCACCAAGTCACCATTCTCGGCATTTGACCTGACGATCTCAATTATTTCATCGGCATCTGGGACGCCGTCGGTGCCGTGTACAGAAGCGATGACCTTGACCCCGTTCTCGGCCGCCTTAGCGACTAATTGCTGGCGTTTCTTAGAGTTCATCGACAACTCCAGATCAACCCATGAAACCTCGCTTTCGATAGCCTGTTCGAGAATTGCCATTCGGGATTTCTCGTCGCCGGGGTAAAATCCTCCTTCGTCGGTTGGTCGGCAAGTGAAAATAACCGGTAGTGGAATCCCGTCCTTGAGTTTGGCGATAATCTCGCCGACTTCGATATCACCGGCGGAGCGGCGCTCCCAGAGCATTTCGTCAATAACCAGATCTTCGTCGCCCTCTTCTTCTTCACGGACCTCGTCTTCGTCCTCTTCGGGTCGAATCAAGAAGAACCTGTCGTAACGCAATTCAGCCAAATCAGCGCCTGCCAAGTTGGCTCTTGCAGCCTCTTCAAGAATCTCTTCGATGGTCACTCCCTCAAAGGAAACACAGACCAAGGGCTCGTTCATAGACTCGCCGTGATGCATCCTCTTCTTAACGGTGACTAATGAGAGGGTTGAGGAAAAATCAATTTTCTCCTCGCGGGGGACTCCTATCGGTGTGCGAGGGTCGCCATCATCGGAGGCCGAAAAAGGTCTTCAGATTCACCTTAACCTAGGCCTCTGATAACAGTGTTTAATAACCTTAAACTCCTCAAATTAATTGTATGAGCAGGGTATCCTTAAGGATACCCTGAGGGGGCGGCGAAATGAGCGATTCCATCGAACATAAATATGATGCTGATGACATCCAAGTTCTCGAGGGCCTTGAGGCTGTTCGCAAGCGCCCGGGCATGTATCTGGGCGACCCCCACGACGGGTCGGCCCTGCACCACTGTGTTACCGAAGTGGTCGATAACTCGGTCGATGAGCACCTTGCCGGCTATACCGACATCGTCTCAGTCATCATCCACGATGACGGCTCAATCACCGTCTCCGACCTCGGGCGAGGAATCCCCGTCGGCAATCACTCAGATTACGACATCAGCGCTGCCGAGGTGATAATGACGAAGTTGCACGCCGGAGGTAAATTCGATAATTCCAGTTACAAGGTATCTGGCGGCCTGCACGGGGTTGGAGTTTCGGCTGTGAATGCGGTTTCTGAGTGGCTGAAGATGAAAATTAATCGCGAAGGCCACGTATGGGAGCAGACCTATGCTCTCGGTGAGCCGCAGGGTCGGCTGGAAGCGACCGGAAAGAGTGATGAAACCGGCACTTCTATCACCTTCAAGCCGGATTTGACGATATTTTCGACCGTTACTGACTTCGATTACGACACCCTGAACTCCGTTCTTCAGCACCGCGCCTTCCTCAACGCTGGACTCCTCATCACCCTTGTCGATGAGAGAGATGGCGGCAGGAGCGACGAACACCTATACAGCGGCGGAATTTCAGAATTCGTCAAACAGTTGAATGAGCGGAGGAATCCGATTCACGAACAACCGATTTACATCAAGGGTTCGGTCGAAATCGAAGATGTCGGCGAGATCTTCGTCGAAGTTTCCATGCAGTGGTCTGACGCATATAACGAATCGATTCTCTGCTTCACCAATATCATCCGCAACCGCGACGGCGGGTCGCACCTGTCAGGCTTGCGCAGCGCTCTTACCGGTACCATGAACCGCTATGCCAAGAGCCGGAATCTGCTGAAGAATGTAGACAAATTATCGGGTGAAGATGTGCGCGAGGGCATCGCCACAGTAATCAGTGTCAAGCACCCCGACCCATCATTTTCCAGCCAGACCAAAGACCGCTTGGTTTCTAGCGAAGTCCAAGGAGTCGTCGAGAAGGTCATTAACGAGAAACTTGGCGAGTTTTTAGAGGAGAATCCGCAGATTGCCAAGTTGATTATCGACAAGGGGGCGCTCGCCAGCAAAGCCCGCGAGGCGGCTCGCAAAGCGCGCGAATTGACCCGGCGAAAGGGTGTCCTCGAGGGCGGTGGACTACCAGGAAAATTAGCTGATTGCCAATCGAGAGACCCGGCTGAGTGCGAGATCTACATCGTCGAAGGTGATTCGGCAGGTGGTTCGGCCAAGACCGGAAGAGACCGCCGTACGCAAGCGATTCTGCCCCTCAGGGGAAAAATCCTCAACGTCGAAAGAGAGTTGAAGAATCAGGCCAGAGTCTATCAGAACCAAGAAATCCAGACGATGATAAAGGCGTTCGGGGCTGGCGTCGGAAACCCGCCAACAGATTTCGACCCCGAAGCCGAGGGTGATTCGGATGACGTATTCTTCAATGTTGAGAAATTACGCTATGGCAAGATAATCATCATGACCGACGCCGACGTTGACGGCGCCCACATCAGGACGCTGATTCTCACCTTCATCTGGCGCTTCATGCGGCCGGCGATAGAGAATGGCAATATATTCATCGCCCAACCACCGTTATTCCAATTATCACGCGGCCGAAAATCCCGATACGCCTTCAGCGACGGGGAGCGCGATACCATCATCGCCGAATTACGCGCCGATAATGAAAATGCGAAAATCGGCATCCAACGCTACAAAGGCCTGGGTGAGATGAACCCCGAACAGTTGTGGGAGACGACGATGGACCCCGAGACCAGGACCCTGCTCAAAGTAACCGCCACCGATTTCGGCGACGGCGGCATTACCTCAGCTCTATTCATGACCCTGATGGGCGAGGATGTCGCCGAAAGGCGTTCCTTTATCGAGAGACATGCGACGCAAGTGACCAACCTGGACGTCTGATACACCGATTTAATATTAGGAGGATTTGGCATGGCAGATGAAGAGGAAAGTGAGGGGGAAGAAGTTGATGATATGGCAGATGATGAAGGGCCTGCCAATCCGACCGATACGCAGATTCGTCATCTCGTCGATGACGAGATGCGCATCAGTTACATCAATTATGCAATGTCGGTCATTATCGGGCGGGCTCTCCCCGAGGTTCGCGACGGCTTGAAACCGGTACACCGCAGGGTACTATTCGGTATGCACGAGGCTGGCCATACCGCCGACCGTTCGTATAGCAAATCTGCTCGCTCTGTCGGCGAAGTGATGGGTAAATACCATCCGCACGGCGACCAATCCATCTACGATACCATGGTTCGCATGGCGCAGGATTTCAGCCTGCGCTATCCACTCATCGATGGCCAGGGTAATTTCGGCTCGATCGATGGCGACCCCCCGGCGGCGATGCGATATACCGAATCCCGACTCGACCGCGTCGCCGGCCACATGCTGCAGGATATCGACAAGAATACCGTAATCTTCCAGCCAAATTTCGATGACTCGGAAAACGAACCGACGGTGCTTCCGGCACGATTGCCGAATCTTCTTCTCAACGGAAGCGATGGAATCGCTGTCGGAATGGCGACCAAAATCCCACCCCATAACCTTCCTGAAGTCGCCAGTGCAGTCAATATGCACGTAGCCAGAATCATCGAAGATGGTGTAGATAAAAGCCCTTCTATCGCCCCCTCTATAGAAGTGTCTGAATATATGGAACACCTCAAGGGACCAGACTTTCCGACCGGCGCGGCGATTTATGGAATCGATGGTATCGTCGACATGTACGCTACCGGCCACGGCCGTTTCCACATCCGTTCGCACTGCGAGGTCTTCGACGACCGCGATGGTAAGAAAATCATCATCACCGAAATACCGTATCAGGTGAAGAAGGCGGCGATGCTCGAAGCGATTGCCGGCCTGGTCACAAAGGAGACCATCACCGGTATCAGAGATATTCGTGACGAATCGAGCAAAGAGGGCATCCGCGTGGTCATCGAGGTCAAACAGAATGCTGACCCTCACGCGGTGCTGAATCAACTCTACAAGACGAGTAACCTTCAGAAGTCCTACTCAGCTAATATGATGGGTATCATCGATAACAAACCGGTCCTACTTACCTTGTCCATCATCATCCACACCTATGTGCGCCACCGTGAGGATGTGATTGAGAGACGAACCCAATTCAACCTCGATAAGGCACAGGCCCGCGCTCACATCCTCGAAGGACTGGTGATGGCTCAAGAGCGCATAGATGATGTCATCAAAGTTGGGAGAGGCAGTGCGAGCAGAGAACAATTCGAGAATGTTCTGCGCGGCGATGAGAAATTCAAGGGAGTGGCTAAATTCAAGTTCTCGCCCCCGCAAGCCAAGGCTATCGCCGAGCGCAGACTCTATCAGTTGTCTCGACTCGACGTCAAGAAGGTCGAGGATGAGCATCAGGCATTGCAATTGGAAATCGCCGAATATCAAGATATTCTAGGTAGCCGTGAGAGACGATTGAGAATCCTTCTCGATGAACTGAATGAATTGGTCGAGAAACACGGCGATGAACGACGTAGTGAGATCAATCAGATGCCATTATCGATGAACCGTGAAGATTTAATTCAGGAGCAGGCGATAGTTATCTCTATTTCTGAGGATAATTACATCCGTCATCTTCCGGTGCGTGATTTCAAAGACCAGAATCGTGGCGGAAAAGGCCTCAAAGGAGTGACCACCAAGGATGAAGATTCACCGATGGCAATCATCACCTGCTTCAGCAAAGACCGCCTGTTGATTTTCACCGATCAGGGGCGAGTTTATGGATTGAAGGCCTGGGAGACGCCGCAAGCGAGTCGCCATTCCAGAGGCACCCATATCAGGAATCTACTCGAGCGGATTCGCGATGACGAGAGTATCATCTCAATCTTGCCGCTATCACGAGAAATCATCGATGAACCCGAGGGACATTTCCTCCTCTTCTCCACCACCCTCGGCCGTATCAAGAAAACCAAATTATCGGCTTATGTGCGCATCAACCGCAATGGCAAGTACGCCATCAAATTTGCCGAAGGTAGCGAAGATTCGTTGATTTCTGTGCGCCGAGCGACCGATGATGACCACGTCATATTGGTGACGAAAAACGGCCGGGCTTGCCGCTTCAAGCCGTCTGAAACCAAGGTCAAAATAGATCCGGAAAGCGGTGAGGAAAGAACCACCTACACAGTAAAGGTGCAGGGCCGAATCAGCCAAGGAGTGCGAGGAATCAAGCCCAAGGAAGGTGACCAGGTCGTCGGCATGGTGGTCACCTCCGATGAGAATACCCAGATTCTCACCATCACCAAATATGGGATGGCAAAGCGTACACGATTGGGCTGTGGACACAAGATAAGAGTCCCATTATCAGATGAGGAAGATGGCGATTACAAGGAAGTACCGGACGGGTATCGCAAGACCAACCGCGGCGGAGTAGGGGTTCTTACGATGAAATTCAACGATGACGACCATATCGTCAGCGTCCGACAATTGCCGGCTGTGTACGACGAGAATGGCGAGCCGAAGATGTACTGCGGTAGATGTAAATGGATTGGGGTGAATCCCGATGCATTGCGCATATGCCCTCTCTGTCTGGAAGATGACGAAGAACCACAATCCCGCGCGACACAAACATATGTCGAGGACCATCTATTCGTTCTGACCAAGAAGGGTATGATGATTCGTTTTGCTGCGGTTCAGACCAAGGAGACAACTGGCCGTTCAACCAAAGGAACAAAGATAATGGAATTGCGTAATGCCGAGAAGACCAAACACATTGACGAATTGATTTTCACCGCTCGCCTTCCGGGTGAACTGGTCGACCAAGAAAGTGAAATTGCCGAACCCCTCGATGGCGGTGGCGAAGAGGAGTGATGCTCTATCTCTGCAGGCTTGACATGCGAGAAGTTCAAGTCATAGCATCGCCTCATCCACAGCGGAGCAGGCCGGTGAGACGATGCAGGAGAATGAGTTGATTCACGACTGGAACGTCATCGACTATGAGATTTCGAGAAATCCAGATAATCACCCGCATGGAATTTGGTTTGACGATGAGACCCTTCGCGATGGTCTTCAGAGCCCGAGTGCACGTAACCCATCGATTGAGCAGAAAATCGAGTTGTTGTCCTATATGGAGAGGCTGGGAATACAGAAAGTCGACCTAGGACTGCCCGGAGCCGGGCCATTCCACCTCAACCACATCGATACTATGCTTTCACATATCACCGAAAACAATTACCAGATTCGTCCCGGTTGTGCGGTTCGCACTGTGGTCAGCGATATCGAGCCGCTTATCGATCTGCAGGCCAAACACGAGATGCAGATACAGGCCAGCGCTTTTCTCGGCACCAGCCCAATTCGTCAATATGCCGAGGGGTGGACACTTGAGCGATTACTTTCAACCCTTGAAGAAGCGGTCGGATTTGCTGTCGACAACGATATTCCTGTGATGTTCGTGACCGAGGATACTACTAGAAGTAAGCCCGAGGATATCAAAGCGATATACACCAGAGCAATCGAATTAGGTGCAGACAGAATTTGTGTTTGCGATACCTGTGGTCACGTCACCCCTAACGGGGTACGGAAATTATTGTCGTTTATCCAGGATGAGGTCATACCAGACGCTGGAGTGCAGCGTCGCGAAATCGAGATTAACTGGCACGGTCATCAAGACCGTGGTCTGGGGGTAGCCAACAACCTCGCCGCGGTCGAAGCCGGCGCCGACGTGATTCATGGAACCGCACTCGGAGTCGGTGAGCGCGCCGGGAATGCCCCGCTCGACCAGACTCTGGTGAATCTGAAATTAATGGGGGTCATCGAAAATGACCTCACGCTTCTAAACGAATATGTTCGTAAAGCGCATGATTACGTCGAGGTCGCACTACCGCGCAACTATCCGGTATTTGGCGAGGATGCATTTGAGACCGGCACTGGGGTACACGCATCGGCGGTGATAAAGGCGATGAAAAAAGGCGACCACTGGTTGGCTGACCGGGTATATTCAGGTGTCCCGGCGCAGGATTTCGGACTGCAGCAGAAAATCAGAATTGGCCATATGAGTGGTAGGTCGAACATCGTCTGGTGGTTGGAACAGCGCGGCTACGAAGCATCTGATGAACTGGTGGCACACATGTTTGAAATCGCCAAGAATCAGCCTCGACTGATGGCTGATGAGGAAGTGACCGCAGTGGTTGAAGGATTTATCAAAGCGTGATTAATCATGTTTCTTTTCACTGGCTTTTGACTTGGCGGTCGCTTTAGCGGCAGTTTTTGTTGGAGTTCTAGTGGTTGACTTGGCGGCTGCTTTAGTTGTAGTTTTTGTTGCAGTTTTTGTTGGGGTTTTTGTTGGAGTTTTTGTGGTTGACTTGGCGGCTGGTTTGGCGGCTGGTTTGGCGGCAGTTTTTGTGGGGGTTTTCTTGGTTTTCTGGGTTTCTTGGGTTTCCGGGGTAATCGGCTTTTTTTGGCCAACAAGAAGTATTTCATTCGTATCTATATCCTTATTGTCGTCACCATCACCGTTGCCATTTCCGAGCCACTCGGTTCGCCATTCAGCATCGACTGAACCACCTGACCACTCACCCTTGAGCGAGATTTCAGCGATATCCTCCTCGCGCCATACCGGCTCATCCTCAGAACCGGCGACGATGAAGCGGCTCTCCTCATCGCATTGTCCCAATACCAGATCGAGATGTTTCTCGAGTGGCAGGAAATGGCCGACCGGGGTTCCGGCGGTAACGAAGGGATTTGTCGCGGTGCAGATGAGCAGACCATCATTGGGAGCGACGATATCAACAGCTAATCCAGGCGTTCCCGGGTCGGTGATTTTTGCTACCACATCGCCTTTCTGAACCACAGATGAGGGTTCGACATACATGTCGAGAAGTCCGCCTTCGCTGGCGCGCAGCCAGGTCGAGCCGCTGGCTAGGAGACGGAATTTAGGGCGGGTCGGATTACCGGGAATAACGTGCAATGTACGCAATACATTGAGAACTCCATTCACCGCCACCTGTACCGCTTCTGGGTCGAGGCTGTCGGCGCCGCCGCCCTCATAGGTCAGCACCCCGATTCCGTGTTCCATCGCCACCCTGCGAAGACTGCCGCGCGGCGGTTTTGAATCGAGAATCACCTCGATGCCGAAGGCCTTGGCGATGATATTCGAGTGGGCGTCGGACAGATAGGTGCGAACCTGAGGCATATTGCTGCGACCTTTTGCAGCACTGTGCAAGTCGACGATATAATCGCTGCCGACTATCAAATCGTTCCATATTCTATACGCTACCCGGGAGGTTGTACTTCCCTTGGCTCGACCGGGAAATTCGCGATTGAGGTCACGGCCATCGGGGAAAGCCCTCTCCATATTACGATAACCGGGGATATTGATTATCGGGAGAATTCGGATGACTCCGGCAACTTGTAGCGGGTCCAAGGAGCGACCGGGATCGGTCATTGCCGAGGATAGTAGGTGTGAGCAGGCGCTTGGTCCGGTCAATTCATCACCGTGAATGCCGGCTGAAATCGTAACCGTTGGACCAGGTCGAGCACCGTTGATGACGGTGACCGGAATATCCCAAGATTCACCCAGATTGGTGTCCAGCAATGGAATGTTGAAGGAACGCATCGTTCCCGGCTTGATTCGCTTGCGCATCAGAGTGTGTGTCTTCACCCCGGCAGAGCGATCCCATTCGACCTTATGCTCAGCCTTGTGGTCGGCCATCGCGGCGCGGATGACCCGGCGGCGCTCGATCGATAATTCATGAGCCAGACGCACTTTGTGCTTCACCGTCTTCTTAGGCTTCCGCTTCGGGGATTTTTTCCTAGGCTTCGGTGACGAAGATGAGGGTGATGAGGGGGACGAGGGAGGTGATTTTCCCTCGTCAAGTTCGATTTTTGGCTCTTTTGAGACCGCTTCATCATCGAGGGAATCCGAGGTGGGCACACCCGACTCTTCCTCATCCATGACCTTGGGGATTCCGCCACCAACATGAAGATGACTGAGTATTGATATCGACGGGTTCATTTTCTTCCGCATCCACGGAGTGGATGATGGCAGGAGGCGGAGTGCAGAGACAGTACGCACCAAACTCGATTTGTTTTGGCTGTGGACCGGCCAATGAGAAGGGCCTGCAAATCGACTCGCATCGCATAGATAATGGCCTTGAGCTATTCTTTCAGCCACTACCTGAGCATCAGGCATTTCCGGGAATGATAAACGGAGGAATCATCGGCTCATTGCTCGATTGCCACGGTAACTGGACCGCGGCAATAGCCCTGATGGAGGCCAGCGGCGATGATGAGCCGCCATGTACGGTCACCGCCAACTATAGCGTCAAATTTCTGCGCCCGACACCGCACGATGTGCGCCTTCACGTAACCTCCCAGGTGGTCGAGTTAGGCGAGGGCAGAGCCAAAATCGAGATGGAATTGAGTGCCGAGGGAAAAGTCTGTGCTGTCGGAAGTGGATTATTCGTTGCCGTCACCGAAGGGCATCCAGCCTATCATCGTTGGAATTAGGTCGTAGGGGGGAGGAGAATGGACTTCGAGGAAGCCAAAGACCTAGAGCGGCTGAAACAGCAGGTCATCGAGCAGATGCTAGCGATTGGCTTCGATGAGGAGGCCACATCACAACTGGGTGAGATAACCCTTGGTTTCCTGCGCCGAGATGCGACCCAGAGGCATGGAGTAACGAGATTTCACCCCGGCGTCGACCTGAAAGGAGAGCTCGGGCCGGAAAATATTCGCCGGGTCGACCTCCACCGAGAGTTATTGGCCGCGGAGTGGCGTGATTATGGCGCCTATGTGCTGTATCACGAATATTGTCACTGTTTGGGACATCCAAGCCATGGCAAGGATTTCCGCGCCATAGAGAGATTATGGGACGACGACCACGCCAGAAAGATGGGGAGGAGATTCACCGATCATCTACGTCAGAGAAATGCCGTGTGGAACTGGCTCTGTCCGACTTGCAAGGCGGTTCACGCCCGCCGTAAACGTGCCAATGGGCGCTACAAATGCCGTAAATGCGATTCGATTCTAGTCGATGTAGCGAATTCAAATCTTGCCTAGAAGGTCATTGAGCATATCCTTCTCGGCATCATCCAACTTACCGTCTTCCAATGCTCCAGAAATCGCCGTGATGTCCTTCTTGCTGAGTTTTGCCCTGGTGGCGGCATCGGCGATCAATGCCATCTCATCATCGCTGATCTTGCCATCACGAATTGCCGAGTTGATCGCCGCCCTAGTAGCGACCAATGCAGCCTCTTCGTCGGTCATTCCGAGTGCAGCCTGAATGGCTTGCAATTCATCGTGTTCCTCGTCGGAGATGATACCATCTTCATAGGCCCGTTCATAAGCCTCAAGCAGGAATTTCTTGTACTGGTCTGAGTGCAGTAAGACATCACGTATCAAGCCGTAGTCGACCGTATCTTGACGCCCGGTGGCCTCGAGAACGGCGATGCTTCGGCGGATTTCCTTGACCGCCATATCCTTCAGACCATGGCCGGCCCATACCGCACCGATTGCGAATACCGCAGATGAGAACCATTGCATGAATTGGGTACCGCTGGTACCGGGGTTGAGGAGGAAGTATAATCCGATCATCGCCATCAATGCGCCAGAGAAAATCTCAACCCAGTCATTCAAGTCGGGCTCGTCATCGAAAACCGAGAGGCGCGCTTCAACAATCTCGTGGGTTTCGCTGTCCATGGTACCCTATGCGCAGGCTCGCGCCTTTACCTTATCGCCACCGCTATTATGGGAATCCAACCATCGCATTCATTTTGAACCCCTGCCACGAAGAAGGGCTATGGACGCCGCGCGGGAGGTGAGACATCTCGACCTCCCCAGTGGCATAGCCGAGTTTCTGGATGAGTCTTGGAATATACGAGAATTATACCCACCGCAGGCCGAGGCGATACCTGGCGTTCTATCGGGAAAAAATACCTTGTTAGCGATTCCTACCGCTTCGGGCAAGTCTCTGGTAGCTTATCTGGCGATAATGAAGAAATTGCTCGTCGATGAGGTCGGCAGTCGAGCGGTTTACATCGTCCCGCTGAAAGCACTGGCCAGTGAGAAATACGATGAATTGACGCAATTGGCCGGGCATTTTAACCTCAAGGTAGGTTTGGGAATCGGCGATAGGGATGGTGAGGCGAGAAATGTCGGAAGTAGCGATATCATAGTCTGTACCTCCGAGAAACTCGATTCGCTGATGCGCATCCGCCCCGAACTTATTCACAATGTCAGTATCGTCGTCGCCGATGAAATCCACCTTATCCACGATGGCGGCCGCGGGCCGACAATGGAAGTGAATCTGGCCCGACTGCGGCACTGGCGCCCGAGCGTACAAATCATCGCCCTGTCGGCCTCGGTGGGAAATCCCGAGGAATTAGCGCAATGGCTAGATGCCGAACTAATTACTTCCGACTGGCGACCGGTCACCTTGGAGATGTCGACCATGGTCGAGGGTTGTATCGAGGCGCGCAAGCGGATCTCAGCCGCCGAGGAAATGGATGGTAAGGGGCTATTATTGCCGCCACCTCGGCAATTGGCTGGCCCAAAGAGCGCTCCGACATGGTGTGCACTGCTCGACACGGTCGAAGCGGATGGGCAGATGATAGTCTTTGTAGCAACTAGGAGGAGCGCCCAATCGGAAGCGAGGAAACTAGCAAAGAGACTGCACAAATACCTCGAACGAGAAGACCCTGAACGACTGCAGGGGCTGGCAGCCTTGGCCGAGAAAATCTCGCACGAAAGTGATTCGAGCATGGGTGATGTGCTGATTACATCGATTCGTGGTGGGGTTTCCTTCCACCACGCCGGGCTTACTGCCAAGCAGAGAAAACTGGTCGAGAGCGGTTTCAAACGGGGATTGATTGCGGCGATAATCGCCACCCCTACCCTAGCTGCTGGCATTAACCTGCCAGCCCGCAGAGTGCTGTTGCGCGACCTCAAGCGCTGGGACGGAGGCATGAGCCAATGGCTCTCGGTGATGGAAGTGCAGCAGATGCTCGGGCGCGCTGGGCGACCTCGTTACGACACTCTCGGCGAGGCGTGGTTGCTGTGCAAAGGCTCCTCGCCACTCGAAGAAGCCGACCTAGTGGCAGAGAGATACATCAAGGGGAAACCAGAGAAGGTCATCTCAAAATTGGCTGCCGACCCGCCGATGCGGGTTCACCTGCTGTCGGGAATCGCCACAGGTGGACTGAATTCCCGGCAAGCGATTCGTTCCTTCTTTGCTTCGACTTTCCTCGGCCATACCCAGCCACGCCAAGTGCTTCAAGAGCGCATCGACAATATGTTGGCGTGGCTGGTCGAAGAAGGATTCATCATTCGCACTGGGGTT
>JYMV01024744.1_pt1 | contig 17599 bp, 10 predicted proteins | sample 338911 | NCBI WGS metagenome assembly JYMV01 (sample SAMN03354496, study PRJNA234377) | hydrothermal vent metagenome | biome: Deep sea; feature: Hydrothermal plumes at the Eastern Lau Spreading Center, Western Pacific Ocean; material: Seawater | place: Tonga | collected 2009 | depth 2000 m m
CTCAAGTGGTTGCCAAGAAAGGATTGAGAATCATGTCTGAAGTAGTGAGTACCACACATGGAACTATTGAGTCTTGGTTAGAATCTAAACGGGAGGAACTATTTGGTCTTCTCCCCAGCAATATCCATAAGGAGAGATTCCTTCGCAACATTATCATGCAGATTAAAATGAATGACGGCTTGAAGAACTGCACCATCTCCTCCATTGCCAAGGCTTGTGTACAGGCTAGCACCTTGGGTCTGGACATTGGTGTGTTGGGCAGTGCTTACCTTGTGCCATACGGTAGAGAAGCACAGTTGTCAGTGGGCTATCAGGGGTACATTGACCTTGCCTATAGGTCAGGAATGAAGGCAATCCACACTGGTATTGTCAGACAGTTGGACAACTATAAGGCTACCCATGAGGATTTCACCCATGAGTATGACCCCTTCGGCACCGACGAGGAGCGTGGCCCTGTAGTGGGCGTGTATGCCCTTGTAGTCCTCCCGACTGGAGTATCCTACTCCGAACTCATGTCTGTCTCTGAGATCGAACAGATCCGCTGTAAGAGCCGCTCAGGGAACTCCCCTGCATGGCGTGACCATTGGGGTGAGATGGCTAAGAAGGTAGTGATTCGTAGGGCATTGAAGAGGGCACCTATGTCCACTGAAACCAAGGAGATTATCCAGAGTAGCGACAACGCAGAGTTTGATTATAATGGTAACAACAAAACAACTGGAGGAAGGACTGACCTAAGAGAATCCTTGGCTACCACCCGTCCACAGATTGAACTTGAAACCAAGTCAGTTGCCGAAGAGGGAACAAGTATCTGGGATGAGCATAAGAAAAGAATCAATCTTTTATCTGCTGATCTAGACATACCCAAGTGGAACATGATCAACAACGCAAGGAAGGCATTGCTGACCCAACGTATTGAGAAGGAAGGGTTTGAAGTCAATCACCCTGTCGAGTTCTGGAATTATGTAGACCAAGGACTCTTGCTAAATGATTCAGAGATACTGAAACAGATGTTCAATTCAATTGAAACCTTCATCAAGGTTCCGAAAGAAGGAGAAACACTTGACTATTTCAGTATGTTGATGGACGGACAATACAAGGAAGTGTCAGAGTAAAAGGGAAACAAGGGGGAATTAGACATGAAGACGATAGAGCAGATCATAGGTGTACATAAGTTTGAGACTGGCACATCTGAAATAGGAATCAGAAGTGGTGGCATAATCTACATCAAGAACAACACTGAATTTCTTAATGACATTTGGTATCTGGCAGAGCAGGGAGATATTGAATGGATATTTCAGCACGTAGATAAAGATGGGAAAGAAGGGGCTACTCAACTCAACATCTCCAGAGTAGACTGGCTCCTCGAAACTCTTATCGGTACAGAAGAGAACACGAACTATACTCCAAGTACCACGGACGCAGTGGCCCATAGTGCAACTGCTAGAAAATGGGTCAGCGATCTTAATGAAGCAAAGGAACGAGTAGAGTTTTGGTTTTCAATCGGGTGTCCAACAACTAAAGAGGAACAGGAAACAATCCTACTGTGGTCAAACATGGAAGACCCATCCTCACCAAAAGATTGCCACATAAAAAACCAAGCGAACGAAATTCTTAGAATGCAAATCATGATCAAGGCCCAGGAATCGAAGTTGACGCATGAGGACAAGAAAGATAAAGGAGATACCAGGAACTAGAGAGCAACACTTACTAAAGCCCGGACAAATCTTTCAAGTATTCCGAGGAGAGATAGAACTAGATGTCTTCTATGAAAAAGGACAGTGGAAAATCGTCACAAACAAAGAAGTCTTACTCTTGGAAAAGGAGCAAGTTGGAGCGGAAGGCTGCACTTGTTCTAAAGGAAAACGGGATGACGGGGTTCGTGGAGGAACACAGGTTTTGTGAGAGAAAGTGGAGATTCGACTTCGCATTTATTGAAGAGAAGATTGCAATCGAAGTGGAAGGTGGGATCTGGAAGGGTGCTGCCGGAGGACATACTTCGGGTGCTGGCTATACCAAGGACTGTGAGAAGTACAACACTGCCCTAGTGCTGGGCTGGAAGGTTCTCAGAGTTGTCAGGGCACAGATAGATAGCGGACAAATGATCAACTGGGTAAGGAATCTACTCGTATACGATGGTGAAGGAGATCCCTTCCCAGTTGATAACCCTATCGAGATTACTTAGCGTCCTAATCTTCTACCCTGAAATACATTAATCAATGCTCTTGCTCCCTTATCCTGTTTCTTTAAGAGGGCATGGAGTTGATCGTAATGAGCCATCTGCCTTGTCACGGCTGGTGTATCAAGTTTTTTATTTCTATTGTGATCCAGTATAATGGCCGGTTCCCCCTCTTCCACGATCCCCTTCAGTACCCCCCATGGAACACTTGAAGCAGTGAGCCATTTAGGTTTTGGATAAAAGTGTGGCGCTGTGGGCACTATATCCTTCTTGAATCTATCGGCACTATAAGCAGCAGGTTCGTAGTCTTTTTTTGTTTGTCCAGTAATTGGCACTGGATATAGTCGCATTGCCCTAGACATATCACCTAATCCCGTTGCCTCATATTCTTTAAGCCATCTGGTTTCCTTCCAATTTAATGCCCCCGCTGACGTACCGATGCCAATCTTCCCTTCTTCGTCAAACTGCCCGTATAGAAGATGTCGTCTCTCTAACTTTTCATGGAAGTCTTTCGTTATACCATTCTTATCTAGTAATTCTTTCTCCACGTTTGCTTTGAAGGTTCTCATTAAGTGTTCACGATCTTTAGACCAACTAGGTTCTCTTCCTTCTCGAACCCACGCTTTATCCTGCCCAAATTCTGGGGATTTTCGAGAGAAATTTGTTTGATCTTGAAGTTTTTCCCATTTCTCAGATTGAATTTGTGAAGTAGTCCTCTTGTCTAGGAGTGGCTTGTCGAATTTCTCCTGTGCCCTTTTCCTTCGTGCAGCCTCTCGTATCTGTGCTGGAGTTTGTCTTTTATTTGGAACTTGTTTTTTCATTACTTAGTATCCTTAAATTCTTTAGGCTTAGTCCAAATCAATTTGACTACGATAGCATAGACTAGCCCACCCAGAATGATTGCAAGTATTGTATTCCAGGGTTCAGGTAGGAATGGCTCAAGCCTCCTGATGGACTCGACCTCCACCCCTACCATGTCACCACCTGGACCCTCGATAACAACACGCTTAAGCACTGGTAGTTCATTGTTCGGATCTACCATGATCTCTCTCTTTACTTCACACCCTCCGAAAAGGGAAACAAAGAAGATACAGAAAAGCCACTCAAGCACATTGTTTTCTTTCTTCATTATTTCTTACTCAATCCATTGTCATGGATAGCACGACCCAAGATGTAGGCCATGATACCATTCACTGTCAATTTGATTTGTTCCTGTTCCAAACCTACGTTGGCACCAAAGAGAACAATCACTGAGAGAACAAGCAAAGCCTGTGCTTTGCGTGAACTAAAGAAATCTTTAATCATATTCATTTGGCTTTATCTACCTTTCGAGAAGCAGCAGCCCAACCAGTTACCGCAGAGATAGCAGCAATTACCATCTCTCTCCACGGAGAAGGAAACAACACAACAGAATCCACAACAGCGTAACCAGCAGCCTCACCCACAGTCTCAAGGGAAGAAGCAGACTCAGGATCTTGCCCAGTCACCCCTCTTTCAAATCCCTCCCAAAAAGCACAGCCAGAAAGAACTGACAACAGCACCATTGCAACAAAAAGAACCCTCATTTTTTCCTACAATCTATAACAGCATCCTTGATTTGCTGTCTGGTTTCCTGAACATCATACTTTATCTTGAACAACACAGCAGTCATGGTCTGTGTTTGATTGTTGATTGTATGAGACAACTTCCTTATGTTCTCTGTAAGGCTAGTCAAGGACTTCTCTACCTCTGTCCATTGTTTCATTTCTTCTCTGATTTTCAACCCGTTAGTACCATTGTTCTTTCGCTCCTTCAGGAAGGAGAATACCTCCCTGAGTATGAGCAAGGCTAACGCCGTTGAGGCAAGGCCAGTTTCCATTGGTGGAATATCTATCATTCTCCAGCCAGCCTTTGTTCTAGTTTCTTGAATGTAAAGTTTGAAGCACTAGGATTGGGATTACGATATGAACTATACCCCTCGTACCCAGCCAGTAGTGGCCTACCAGTGGATATATGCTCAAGAACACTAGGCCCAACATCGAATGCGATCTTGGCAAGTATCAAATTCTGGTAGGGGATTATCCTTCTAAGGGAACTCAACTTGCCTTGAGAGGGCATCCATTCGTCTTCCCCCAACCAGGACATAGCATTGAGGAAGTCGCTGCCTAGACCACCAGTAGGTCCACCTATTAGATCACCCAGAGTTCTTGCTCTATACTTTGCGTCTAGTTTCCCAAGGAATAGAGCATGGAATCCATATCCGGTTTGTCTTTCAATTATGTTTTGAACCTCAAAGAACAAGGCAAACATACCTGAACGGTCTACCCCTGCTGTGTACAACCGCTGTGCCCAAGGGATTCTAGCCACTACCTTGCCGTCGTCGTCCTTCTTTACGCCGTCCACGAAGGGATCTTTACCACGAAGGAACTCATATATTGCTGCTGTTAGACCACCGAAGGTAGCAGTGGCAACCATCATCATTAGTTGGTTGGGATCTTTATGAACAAATCCACGCTGCAACCAAGGAAGGAAGGTCATATCGAATGAAGCAAAGTGGAATGATTTGAATTGCATCATAAGGTTTATTGCACGACTTGAACGGAAGGCTATGGGTAGACTACCAACACTGGGCGTTACGATTATGTTATTTACTGCACCCTTGATCTTGGATTGATAGTCGAACAAGAACAAATCATCGTTCCACTTCTCTGCGTGAGCCACATAGAAGTCTCTACCAATGATAGTCTTCCTTGTTGTGGCTGACCCCGCACTCCAATTCTTACCTATTTGTTTTAGATCTGACTCGCTGAAACCTATTGCCCTTGCAAGTGCAAGGTCTCTCTTGTTTACCTTCCCACCCTTGTTTAACTTCACGCCCATCTCAACTACCATGTCTTCAAGGCCAAGGGTTATCATTCCCTTATTGAAAGCATTCCACCTGTTAAGTAGGTTGAGTCTGTTATATATATCCATCATCTTCCCACCCTGAGAAAACAAATCGTCAACCTTGTCTAGTTTCCCCCTCCCACCAACCCCTAATTCTTCACTGATTGCTCGTTCAGGTCTGGATATATAATCTATATGACTTAGTTCAGTCTCCACTCCAGCCAAGAGGGCACCCCGTGAGGAGGGACTGAGTGTTTCAAAGGCAGAAATATGTCGTGCAAGTTCACTGATGTTCTTCCTGTCTGGTGATCCTATGTAATGGAATAGAGTTCTTATATACCTACCCATACCCAGTGTACCAACTGCATTACCAAAGTCAGAGAGCGAGGAGATAGTAACCATGCCCATGTATCTCATGTAGTTTGTGTTCTTTAATATTCTTAAGACCTTATCTAACTCAATGTGTTTACCGGAAAGGGCACTCCTGCCAAGCAGTTGATTGTGTACAAATGTTAAGTCGTCTACTGTTGCTTTGAAATTCTTAGCATCTGCGTCAGGGTTAAGAGACTGACTTCTCTGTGCCCTCATTACATTTACCACTGGCGTAGTAAACATATATGCTTGGTCTCGTCTTGCATTGGCTGCTGTAACCACTAGGTATTCATACTCACTTAGACCACGGATACCCAACTTCTGTAACTCACGACCTGGACCCTTCACTCTATTTCTGAATGATCCCTCCCACCAATTGTGAATGTCAACTGAACGAAGTTGAGGAGAGAACCCCATAGACCCACCCTCTGGAGGAGTGGCATTAGGTTCTATTTCTCTTGGGTCTATATACTTTCTTGGCTGAACACCGAGATTAGGAAGGTCTTTTCTACTGTGAGTCCTACCTGATATTAGTTCAGCAATTTTATTTAGATCTTTAATCTTTTTCATATAGTCAGCATAATGCTTATGGAATCTACCGTAAGCATCCTGTGTCTTAATAAAGTGTGAACGAGCCTCAGTATCAAGTGGTACTGTCTTGCCGTCGATAACAATCTCGGCTGTACGATTTTCCTTAACCTTCTCTAGCAAATCTAATCTCTCTTGGATAATCTTTTTTTCTATTCCAATTCTTTTCTTTAGTGTGCCTTCTAGAATATCTATGTTGCTTTTCTTTTTATCTGTCTCTTCCAGTAGTTTCTTTCTAGCCTTGGATGCTTCTGGATAACTTGTATCTCTGTCACCAATCCGTTTGTTTAATGCTTCGATCTTACCTTCATGGATTTTTATGGGATTAATCCAGAAGAACCTATCTCCAACAAGTATGTATTTACCTTCCTTCTGTTTCTTCTCAGGGCTGAAGTCTATGTTTCGATTATCTCCTGTACCCTTGGCCCATCTTGTGTTCATTACTTTCCCTCGTTTTGATTTACCATCTATCTCTACGTGTATCGTTAGGCTTCCCTTACTGTTAGCCCTATACTCCCATTCAGGTTGTTCTTCCAGTTCCCTGATAGGAGTTCTCTTTGTAATCTTGGTTGGTTCTTTTACTACAGGTTCAGGTGGTGCTGGTGTTGTATCAGTTTTCTTAGTTGATGGTTTACTTGTGTATAGTAGTTGATCGTACTCACTAAACTTCTTACCTTCAGTCCAGTTTCTCTTTGCTGGATTGATGGCATACCCTTCAGCCTTTGCCCATTCTTCTGGAGTTACATCAGATGCTTTTCTTTTGCCAGTGATAACAACCGTAAGTTCTCTACGATCATTACTGATAAGTATTACTTCGTCCCCAACCCTTACATCCTTCATCCATCCTGCTGGACTACTTACAGCAGTTTTTTCTCCAGCAATAACTGCATCAAACATACTCTTTGATTTGACTTTCTTCGAGGCTCCTAGTGTCCTTCCCTCACCCCAATCGGATGACATCTGTATTTTCTTTGGAGACTTTACAGTCTTCTTCTTGGGTGGCTCACCGAAGGACTCTTTGAATAGATTCTCAATGGCTTTCACACCACGATAAGTTAATCCTTTTCTCTTTATGGTTCCGTCTGGATTTTTCCACTCTGGTCTAGATCCAATACCAGCAAACTTCTTGGTTAGTTTTGGTACTCCCTTAAATGGTTTGAACACTCCATATCTGCCAGTAGTACCCTTCGGATCTATAGTCTTTTCTTTTCTTTTATATTCATGCCACTTGTACCACTGGTTTGTTTCAATATCGAAAACAAATACAGGCTTATTCATTCCTTGAGCCATTGCTACTGCCCAGCCTGTGCCACCCTCTACATTTTGTAATGGTTGATCTACTTCTGTGAGTTTCCATTTACCATCTTTGCCTTTTTTCTGTACCTTTACCTTCCCCCTTTCTAAAAAACCAACAGCAAAAACAGCGTCAGCATCTACAACTTGGTTATAATTTCGTTCGATAAGGCTTCGGACAACGGGTTTACTTCCTAGTTCTTCTTTAGCATCCCAAGGTTGAGGTTCACCTGACTTCTGTGGTCTAGTAGGTCTCTTTCTTTTGGAAGGTGGTTTTCTGTTTAGTCTTGCAGCAGCATCTTCTATTGCTTTATCTGCATCAGGATGTACATCGACTTCTACAAACTCTAAGGGTTGACCGTGACGGTCGGTTCCCTTTCTGTGTTTGGTTTTTGGTTTCTCTACACCCTTGATAAAGAAGTGCTTTACCTCGACTCCATACTTCTCAGCAACCTCACCAAACATAGCGTCTGCTCCCATAGCCCCACCTGAAGTGAGAGTATGTTCCTCTCCAGGACCAGACCTATTGGGTTGTGGCTCTCCAAGTTCCCTGACCTGGAATTCTTCTGCCTGTATAGATTCTCTTAACTCTTTAATTTTCTTATTTAAATAATCAGAGGTCTTTGGTGATTTCTTTGCCCATCCTGGTAGTTCCTTCCCTCTAATAATAGGATAAGTACCAAGGGTATTGTGTGATTCAAGAAATTTGTCGATCTTCTTTTTGTTTTTGTTGAAGTCCTTGTCGTCAAATTCAAGTATGTCTTCTTTGGTTAGAGTAACCACCTCTTGTGGTTTTGCAGATCTTGTTACTTTTAGATCTTCAGCAACTATCTCTTCTTTAGTCTTTACTATTTCAAATGGTTCTCCCTTGTTGTTGACTGGAATGTATCCATTGCCTACCAATGTAGTTTCATAAAACTCGGTAGGTTCTTCCATTGCTTCTAGTTTTTTACGCAAATGAAAGTATTCACGCATGACTCTAATTATTGGGCCTTGTAATCTCTCAGTTTCTTTTGCAAGTTCAGTTAGTTCTCCTGCTGCCTTTGCTAGTTCTATTCTTATCTCACCCTTACTGTTACTTAGATCATTTAGCAAGGTTCTTAAATCAGATACAGTCTTAATGAACTCATCTTCATAGTCCTGTTTAAGAATCTTCTTAACGCCTGTACTTATCTCATCAAGATCTCCTTGCTCCAAATACCGGGCTTGATTTGCAACCTCCATTAGTTCAACAATGGATGCTAATTCGTCTGCCTTTTCTGACCAAACTGTTTTATCTATGTCCCCGCCAGCCTCGACTGTGTTGCGTAGTTCTTCAAGTTCATTTAAGAGACCTGAAAGTTTCTGGGAGTATCTGAAGTTATCTTCTAGACGAGCCATGTGTTGGGCCATTATAAGTTTACGAACTAGATCATGTCCTGTTCGTTCGTTCAGTCGAATGATATTGTTTTCTTTCCAAGGCACAAGATACCTATCGTCTATGATTACTTTTCTTCTTAGTAGTTGGGAAGGCGAGGAGGAAAGATTACCGTCACCATTCTCAAATGGAGATCTCTCCATATTAACTGCCACTTGTTTTGCAACACTCCAGGAGGTTGTTTCCTCCCAGTCTTTAGATTTAAAATCCTCGACAAGTTTCGTGGCACTTTCTTGTTTCTTTTTTAGCAACTCTAGACGTTTCTTAAGTGTACCTTCATCTCTAGGTGAAACTTCCTGCTTAAGAGCCAACTCTATATCTTCAATTTCTTCATCGGCATTATTAAGTACACGCCTGTAATATTCTAGATTGGCTTCTCTCTGCTCGGTAAGTCCCCTTCGTATCGAAACAATGAATGGGTTTCCCCTCTCACCCAAGCCTGACTGTTCTCCCTGAAGTACAGCCAAGGCTATTGCTTCATTGTTAGGAACCCTTGGAACATAAGAGTCTTGATCACCAAAAACATTATAGTCTACATCTCTGTTTTGTTTGGATTCAAAGCCAGCAATGTGTAGGGTTTCCCACACTGATTCATTGAACTTCCTTGCTTCTTTAGCCAGTTCTTCTACTGCCTTTGTTGCTTCTGGGTTGTTCTCTAATATCTTGAATGGGTCTTGGTCTTGACCATCGTGCTTCTTTAGCCAAGCAGGAGTATTCCAGCCCTTGGCTTCTTCAATCGTATGCTTAGTAGAGACAATAAGTTTCCCTGCTAGTTCATATAGATCATGTTCGGTATTGATTATATTGTCGGGATCTATCTTCCCTTTGTTTTTATTCTGGAACTCTAAATATTCTTTTGCTATATTTCTTAATGGCATTTGTCTTTGTGATAATTGTTGTTCAACATAATCCATTACTTCTTCAAGTGAAAGTTTCCCACTCTTCACTCCCAGATCATCTGGAATTATATTACTCCTTACTAATATTCTCCCGATCTCTCTCGTTTGTTCATCCATATTAAAAAGAAGCCTTTGAGAAGGATTCAGTCTTAGAAATCTAATAAGGAATCTAGATAATCTACTTCCTGATTTACCACCAATAATATCGGCAGCACCAGGATGTATTTTATCAAAGATCTCTCTTAGGTAGGGTGCTGCCTTCTCTGCTAGGTCAGGATCTTCAGGCATGAAGGGTTTTTGTTTACCTGTATCCGGGTCAGTACCCGATACTTCATCGAATACTTTTTTGGCTTCAGGATCTTCAGCAATCTTCTCGTCTATCCCTTTTTGAATTGCTACTGTTTCTTCTTCAATAAAATCATTGGTAGTTCGACCACCAAGTATTGCTTTTTCAGCCTTCTCTTTAGTTTTCTTTAACCCCTTCTTTGCTCCATGAACCCCTAGTGGAAATACTACCCCGAGTGCGGCAGACCCAAAGAGATCGTATAAGAAATCCTCTTCAGTCCTTGTTAGGTCGTGTTCCTGCATAAGGGGTTCAACACCCATAGTTAGGATTGTATTTTCTATAGAAGAGACAGCCATCTTGGTAGTTACTTTAGACATGGTTGATGCTGGGAGTTTCATTACACCACGGGCAACCCAACCACCAATAGGTATCCAGTTTATAGGATCAATAACAGCAGCGGGTAATGCTGCCATAAGATTCCCAATGATACTTCCCTCTGCCAACTTCATGTTGCTAGGGTGGATTCGACGGATCTTATCAATCCTTCTTCTTGTTGATACTGAACTCTTCGACTCTAGTAAGTCTCTCCACGCTTCGGGATAATACTTCTCGATCCATTGGTTCTTCTTAAGTTGCTTGTCTTGGCTTGCTACATATCCCGGTTCTACCATGTTGTTGGCAGTGACATCTCCTCTACCAGACAATAGATTAAGTGTGTTGTATTCCTTTGCCATGATACCTACACGGGTAAACCAACTAGAACCATACTCTGCGCTGGCAGGGTTCTCTGAGTATGGATTAGCCATGAAGTTCTTATACTCAGCAGGGTCCATCCTTGAGATATGTCTTAGGAACCCAGGATTACCGTCCATTGGTAGGCCAATCAACTACTGTTATTGGTATGACTTCTTTACCAATTAACTCCCAAACAAATCCAGAGAATCTATTGTCGTCCATTCCGAATATTAGATTTTGATCTTCATGTGTAAACAGAGAAGAAGCATTGGCTCTGAGGAAGTCGTAGTGTGTGAACTTTGTAGGGCTTTCTTCTTCTGACATAAGAGACATTGAAGTAATCAAATCACTCTTACTTATCTTTTTATACCCATTACTTTTGTATAGTTCCCTGAGTGGAACCCAAGGGTAAGCACTAGACCCATCCAGTGGTTGGATTGCTCTAGATATGATACTAGCATTATTGTAGTGACCAGGGTTTGTTATTGTTCCACCTAGCAACTCAAGGATTGGAGAGTTCTCATTACCGGGAGCAGTCCATCCATTCCATAATATTGTTGCTTGTAGATCTCGACCCTTTCTTTCCTCGATAGTCCTTACATATCCCTTTGCAACCTCTCCTATTTGTCCCATTGTTACATCTTTGTCGTACTCTATTCCTGATTGCACCCTGAATAGTTCTCTTCGTATAAGAGAACCCGATGTTCCATCTCCATTTAGTATGTCTGTCATATCGAACTGAGCATTCTCACTACGAATATTATTAATGAATGCTTTCTTTTCTGGTTGGCTTAGATCTCCTACTGTCTCCAAGAACTCTCGTTGTGCTGATGCTAATGCTTTAGGAATATGAATATCATTGTTCCAGATTTGTTGCAGATTCCTGCCCGGTGATGTACCTATCAGTTCCCGTGCAGTTGATCTGATATGCTTAAGGAATATTGGGCTTGTTACCTTGCCAGTGATAAAGGGATCGGTATTCATTTTATCCCTGAAGTTGGCAACGATGTGTTTTGTTATTTCTTCCATGTCGAGACCAGCGAACCCTGGATAGTCTTCAATGCTCTTGAATGCTTCTGGTGCCCACGGACCATCAGCATAGTCTTCTGGCTTTTGAAAGTTCCTCAAATACTTATTGATAGTTTCAATCTGCTCTTCTGAGGATTTGCTTTGGAACTCAGCATTGAGCATGAAACTTGGGTTCCATTTCTCATTAAGCATATCGACAGGAGTACCAACAACTGCACCTTCTACCTCTTTGTCTTTGATTATGTGTTGGTCATTCAATGACCAGTCTTTAATAGTTCTAAAGTCTATGACTACTGCATACTTGCTAAGTCTACCCGTGTTTCTATCCTCTACACTTTTTACTACTTCAGTTCCATTGGGAAGCATTAACTTCCAAGACATATTGTCTTCTTGCAATTGCAGTTTTACAACGCTGTAGAGGTATTCTTCATTCTCTTCTTTGGTTAGATTTTCCATACCCTCAACTGGGTCAGCACCCGAGATAGCATCATAGATAGCATTTGGTATGTGATTTCTTGCTGAAAGTTCTCTCCCATTTGGATCTGTTACTGTGACCTTGCTCAACATGGGGACATAGAACAGTCTGTTCTTTCCTGTCCCAGATAGAGTCTCGTCCCTTCCAGTAACCTTTGCTGTGTCTATTACGAATAGACGATCCGCTGCATTCTTTGCGTATTCTCTTGCACTATCTGTTAGTTCTATAATTTGATCTGCGGTAAGGCCAGTACCCCCCGTGTCTAGTTTCTCAGACGAGTCAGAGAAAACAGATCTAGCAACTATATTTAATATTTCATTGTAGAACTTTTTATCCCTTTCTGGGAGTGTGTCTTCTACTCCCTCTGGAAGATTGGATAGGTACGACTCTTCAAGTTGTGCCCCTACTGTTGAATCTAGTCCCCAATCAATTTCATATCGAGCAAAGAAAGGATCTCCCGTTGTATCATGAGTTGGTACACGGGCATTCTTTGTTGTTTCTTCAAAAGTACCATACGTTCCTGTTTTATATCTATTTGCTATGACCAGGATTCTATCTATTTCTTTATCCTCTAGATCCAGATCGTATTTCCCAAGTTTTTCAGCCATATCCAAAAAGAGAACATTACCCGTATGGGTTTTATGAGTCTCCTTAAGCATGAACACTTTCAATGCTCCTTCAATATTCTTAGGAAGAATACCAGGATCTAGTTTCTCAATAACATTCCATGCTGCGTATAGTTCAGACTCATCTTTTTTGTATTGACCAATTGATCCTAGATAATTATCAAGTGCTTCTACATCTCCAGACTTGTAAGGTTTTTTCTTATTCCCAACTTCTGAAAGCAAACCATTCATGAGTGTGGTATAGTTGGGATCATCAGGATTCGACAATGAGTATGATATTAATCTATTTAGTCTAATGTTCTTCACTGTTCTTGATTGGATTGCTGCCTGTGTCGATTTCAATTGACGCAAAATATTAGGATCTGTTTCAGTTTTAATAAGACTCTCAAGCATCGGTCCTACATTTGAAGTTAGCACTGAATAGATTGGACTGGTAGCCGAACCAACATTGGTAGTGATGCCAGTACCAGACTTACCAAGAGAAATCCCAGTGATTAAACTTTGCAAACTCTTTGAAAACTCATTCGTAATGAAGAGTTCTTTCATTACTGGATCGTTATTAAACAATCCATTATTGTAGTCCGTAAGTTTTTGTTCTGAACCTTCTGGAGTGCTGGGGTATGAACTCATCCATGAAGACCTACCTTCATTTATTATCTTTAGTAGGTTCCCCTTTGATTCTGGATTGGTTACAGTCCCCGTTTCTATTAGTTGATTTGCTTCCCCTATTGCGGAGGCTAGTAAAGCAGCACCAGCACTGTTGCCTTCTTGTATCTCTATTACTGCGTCAGCAATTTTGTTACTAGCATTGATTGTATAGGCAGAATCTACGAAAGCCTCTAGTCCTCTTATGGACTTCTCTTGATTCAACCTTAATGAACTAACCATTTCACTCACACCAGCAAGGGCTATATTATTAACCTTATCGCTTTGGAGGTTGAGTCTATTGGTTACTCCTATTGCATCTTCTTCTACCTTTGAAATTAGATCTGAATGAGAACCCAGTATGCTTGTTGCTTTCATTATTGATTGTTCGTAGTTTACATCCCCATTTTCGTCATACACTCTGGGGTCAAAGGTATTCTCTGCGATTGCTTTTAGTTCACCCTGCCAGTTACCGCTTGTGAGCAGGAGTGCGTCTTCTCGTTCGGACTCTGCCTTGTTGTATTTATCAAGTTGTACTTGTTTCTCTGCTGCCCTACCAATTGCCTCACCAAGGCTCCCTAGTACAGACCCTATGTACTGACCAGTATTCACTATATTAGGGTTAGACCTTGCCGGACCTATATAGCCAATCTCTGGGTTACTTCTTGGTATTCTCATCTTAGCCATTTAGTTTCCTACCTTTGGTGTCTTCTACCCGCAAGAATTTTACGACCACCACTAAGTAATTTCTCAGCGGAGACGCTCCAGTTATCGTTATAACCAGCGTATTGAGCGGGCATTTCCGCTGCCATTCCTGCTGCCACTTGTTGATCTGTTAGACCTGTACTTTTAGAAGGCTTTTTTGCAGTATTAGTTCCGTAATCAATAAGGGCACTACCAATCTTCTCTACTGCAAAAGCGTCGGCTGCTTTGATAGAATTCTTTCTGTCTAGTTTTATTTCTGAGATTGCCTGTGCTTCTTGTTCACCCGCTCTTAGGTTCCTTAATTGAAACCTACTCATTTCTTCCTTCTCAATTTCAGGCCGACCACCCACCGTACCTGTACTAGCAGAGGCATTTGCTATACCTGACATGAGGTTTTGGTATCCGTATAAAAGATCTTCAGTCAGCATACGAAAATGAGATTTGATTCCCTTTTCCTGTATGTCGTATTTCTCTTTGGCAGCCTTTTTTGCTCCCTTTGAACCGAAGATCCCACTGGCAATATCAAATACTGCCTTTACTGTAAACATGGTTACTGGGTCCATAATATCTAATCTCCAAAGTCGTATTCGGCGTTGTAACCACTGATCTCAAAGCCATACGGGGCACTCTGAGTAATGTTTATCGTAGGCTGTGAGCCATACTCACCGACTACGGGGACAGAATAGAAGCCCGGTGCGTCTGCAACAGGGTCATATATGATCGTGGCTGGAACTTCCTTTAGTTCATAGCCAGCAGCAACAGCACCTCTAACCTGATTGAAGAGAATCCTTAACCTGCTCACATTCTTCTCCCTACCCAATGTAGAACCCTTACCGGGAACCATTAGTTCAGGAATATTGGGAGCAAGAGTCATGGTATAGGGATAACCAATGACCACCTTAGAGGGGGCAGGGCTAATAGCAGTTCCAAAAGTAAGTGTAGTGCCACTAACCACTGCGTTACCAATATAAACAATGTTCCCAGACGAATCTGTAACAATCGCAGAGACAGTATCTCCAGTAAAAGACGAAGAAACTGTTACGCCAGAAGTAGTAATTCCTGTTGTGTAATCTATGGCCCCGTCTACATGGTAATCAGATCTAAGTGGGTCCGATGTTAGATATATTCCACGCCGAGGTGCTGCTGGAGCAGCCAGATATCCAGCGACTCGTGCCCAAAGAGAGGCATTTCCAGAATCGTCTACAGTTCCAACAATGTCCTCTATGGTTCCGTAGTTCGAGTTGTTCCATTGAGACCAACCGTACACTCCATTTGCTGCATCCTTACTGAAACAGTAGAGATTTCCAAGGTTGGTCCTAGCAAACAATCTTTGGAACTCTGTACTAACCAGTTCTACTCGTTCTATTGTCTCGTTTTTTGTAAGATGTTTTGCAAACTGAAAAAGATCTTCAGTTTCGTATCTCTGTCTTCTCTCTGCATAGGATATGGCTCTGATTGTCTTCTTCCCCGTTGGGATGAACACAATGTCGTTACCAAAAATGATTGCTTCTTTAAGATATTCACTTCCGTAAGAAGATTGCAACTCGACATTCAAGGTTCCTGAAGATATGGGTACGCTAGTAATCACATATTCTTCTTGGGTCGTCCCTACAAACAACTGGTTGAACTGACTCTTTAACCAAGAGATTTTCCCGCCAGCCTTGGACGAGATAATGAAGGAAAGACCATCGGCATCTAACGAACCAGTATTAAAATTCGTCAGTTCATTAGATTTGCTAGATATTATCGTTAGTCCTAAGTTCTGGATCTCTGGGAGAGCAGACAAGGCTACTGTGTCTCCATCAAAACCAGCAAGGAATGTGCGTTCTTGGTGAATCTCGATAGTGTTTATACTCAATGGAGTTATATCTTGAGTATGACCAGCAGGAGTATCACCAAAATGATTCAAGGCATTACCAGTAAGTTTCCAGTGTGCGCCCCATCCGGGACCACCGTAGTTCCCAATGTTAACGGGCACATTCCTTCCAACTGAAGGATCAAGTTTCTCACCCCACTCCTCGATTTCCCACTCAGATATTCTAAAAGTGCCAGAATCCTCAATCGGATAAACTTCACCAATGTTATTATTGTTTCGATAGGTAGCAGATTCCGGCAATTGTGTATTTCCGGGATACAATAGTCTTCCAGTTGCTGCGAATTGTGGAGTCGTCGCATTAAATGTTTTGTAGTTATTATGGCCTGACCCAACCAACTGTACTGAATCATAATCGGTTGAAGGATTCGATTTCGAGGTTCGATCTCTTACTAGTATACTAGGGAAGAATCCATTTTTAGGAGTAGGTAGACCATCCGCAAGAAGTCCATCACTGGAGGCTAGGAATATTTGAAGTGTTTTACCATCATTTGAATCCCAACCTGAAGGATTGGTATTTTGTTCTCCTATTCCATGTCTAACCAAGATGATGTTGATTGTGGGAGATTGGGGTGTGCCTATATCATAGATCTGTTTGTTAGTAATAAAAAAGTGTTGTTCATGTTTAACAGCAGGACTTGGATCCATATTAAAGGTTATAACTATCTTCCCAACTTTCCCAGGTTCCAAAACAGATTGAATATCTGAATCAATCTGAGGACAAAACGCAGTGTTCCCTCCCGCAACAAGTCCCGTTTGGATTCCGCTTTGAACTGTTCCTGGAATATTGATATAATTTACAACTGCTCCATAAATAACACCGGGAATAGTGCTGGCCCCACCAGGGTCTGGAAGGCTGTTAAGAACCTTTCCAACAGGTAGCCAGTTTCGATAAGGTCCAGCCCAACCCAGCGTTTCGACATTTTGAGCAGTAGTACTCATGCCTCCACCTTGATGGAAGTTCCAAGAACAATTGTAACTCGTAGGAGATATATATCCCCCAGTATTTAATGTTAAAGTTCTACCCCAATAGTTTGATGCTGGGGCTAGAAGATCTGGCCCAGTGCCAGATTGTGCTTGAAGGAGTCGCTCAGGAATAACATACATATCTCCATCATCATTGTCATCAAACCAACCCGATCCTGAAGTTAGCACTGTTGCAACTCCGGTATTTACAGGATCAAAAAGTCGTTGACTAAATTTCATAGTAACTGGTGGGGTGGAATTTATAAGATGTGCTGATATATCAATGGTATAACGAAGGCTAGAATAAGTAGTCCCAGATTTAATCATCTCATGTCTGAATAAACCCTGATTGGTTAGCACAATCAAATCAGGTCCACGATATGCAACATCCAGAATCATGCCTGTGAAGGTTTGAACTGGGTGGTTAAAAGAACTGATCGAATAGGTGGTTGTCCCACCATAGATCATTATCCTATCGCCATAACCAGTCACATATTGGTAGGACTTCTCTGTTGCTGTCTGGTATGCCGTGTCGTCTACGCTTCCCCACCGCTTGGCAGCAGAACCCGTACTCGACAGAAGGGCGTTAGTGAGCGTCTGACAGCCCCTCTGGTAAGGCTGAGATTCGTACTGTGCCCTGATGTTCGGG
>JYMV01002598.1_pt1 | contig 17598 bp, 17 predicted proteins | sample 338911 | NCBI WGS metagenome assembly JYMV01 (sample SAMN03354496, study PRJNA234377) | hydrothermal vent metagenome | biome: Deep sea; feature: Hydrothermal plumes at the Eastern Lau Spreading Center, Western Pacific Ocean; material: Seawater | place: Tonga | collected 2009 | depth 2000 m m
AACCGGATTTTTCAAAAACCAACTTCAAGATTGAAGACTTGAAACAGTTAAGAAGCCAGGTCCGGGAACGACTTGAAGGACGTGAACTGGTAAAAGGCTTCCTGAAGCACATTGCAAAAAAACGTGGTGTTTCAGTCGAAAGTTTAAATCCTGTAATAAAACAGGAGCGAAAAAACTCTCCAATAAAATTTTTGCGACCTTCACAACTAAATCCAACTGCTGAAAAACGAACCGCTCCAGATGTTGCAGAAATTCTTATTGCGGAAGAAAAAAATGATATTCTTGACAAACTGGACATCAGTTCAACACTGACTGAAGATCAGAATGAACTTTCAGAATTTCCTCTAGAGCCTGACTTGGAAACGGATATAGCAGAAACTGCAGAAGTCTTGATAGAGTCAAAAAAAGCAGAAGAGGGAATTTTTGAGGAAGAAACTGTGGCATCTCAAACTATTGAAGATGCTGCAGTCGAGGTTGAAGAAGATGATGAGTTGAAAGAAAAAAATAATTACGAACCAGAAACTGAGGCAGATTCCTCAACTGTTACTACTGCCGATCTGTTGCTTAACTTTGAAGAGGATGAAGAAGATGAAGAGATTGAAGAAGATGACAGCGGTTTGATTCTAGTTGATTCTGACGAGACTGATGTGGTATTTGGCGGAGAAAAAATTTCAAAGTCTGCATTAGAAAAGTTTATTCGCCAGTATCCTGACAGCACACTCAGATTCCTTTTACGAAGAAGTTTGGAGGGGAGACCTCTATCTGCAGAAATTGAGGCTATTTATTACAGCTGGGAGAAACGTGGATTGTCACGGGGACGCCTGAAAAAATACATGCTGAAACTGATGGAATGGCCGGAAGTCCCTGATTTGCCGATTCTTGATCTACTTCAGAGCCTAAAAGACCGCATATACGAAGACTCTCAAAAAGTAGAGACCTAGCCTCTTTTTTATTATCTTATTTTCTCAATTCTTCACTTAATTTTGAAAAATGTTCCAAGCTTCCCGGATTAGCAAATGCTGATATATTTTCAATATATTCGCCTTTGATAGTTTGCAGTGCAGCCTTTTCCACCTTTTTTCCACTGATAGTTCTTGGCACATCCGGAATCGCTAANNNNACATGACGCGGAGTAGTGTCACTGCGAATAACGGTTTTTATTTTGGCAACTAAATTTTCATCCAACCGGATTCCGTCACGTAATACCACAAAAAGCACAATCCTCACATCACTCTCCCAAGGCTGTGCAACAACTAAACTGTCCTCAATCTCCTTCATTTCTTCAACAGGACGATATATTTCAGCAGTACCAATTCTAACTCCACCGGGGTTAAGAACTGTATCACTTCTGCCATATACAATTATGCCCCCGCGTTCAGTAATTTCAATAAAATCTCCATGTGTCCAAACTCCCGGGAATTTTTCAAAATATGCTTTATGATACTTTTTACCATCCGCATCATTCCAGAAATAAATCGGCATAGACGGAAAAGGGTCAGCACAAACCAATTCTCCTTTTTCACAAACCACTGACTCGCCGTCTGAATTGTATGCAAGAGTATTCATACCCAGACTTTTGCACTGTAGTTCCTCAGAATAAACCGGAAGATTCGGGTTACCTCCCATAAAACATCCGGCAATATCAGTGCCGCCCGCAACTGACATTAGTGGGACATAAGCAACTTCCGCATAAACCCATGAAAACAAATCTGCCGGAAGTGGAGAACCTGTTGATAAAATTGCACGTAATGATTCCAGCTGATGATTTTGTTTTGGCGAATATCCGGTTTTACTGACAGTACCAAGAAACTTTGGACTTGTTCCAAAATGTGTGATCTGCTGTTCGTCTATTAAGCGCCACATTCGCCCAATGTCCGGGAATCCAGGTGCACCATCATACAAAATTAGAGTCGCTCCTGAAGCAAGACAGCTTACCAGCCAATTCCACATCATCCATCCGCAAGTAGTAAAAAAAAACATCCGGTCACCGGGATGCACATCTGCATGATAACGATGTTCGGTGAGATGCTTCAGCAAAGTACCTCCTGCTCCGTGAACGATAGATTTAGGCAAACCGGTTGTTCCTGAAGAGTAAAGTATGTAAAGAGGATGATCAAAAGGAAGTTGTGCGAAATTTATTGTTCCTGCAGAAGAATTAAGTATTTTGGCCCAAGCTTGCTCATTACCTTGAAATTTTATTGTTGTTTCTGTAAAAGGTACTATAAACACCAATTCAATTGAAGGAATACGACTGACGATTTCTCGGATTTTGAGAAGACAATCATGTTCTTTACCGTTGTAGTGATATGCGTTGACAGTTATCAAAATTTTTGGTGAAATTTGTCCCAACCTATCGTTAATGCCGTTAATTCCAAAGTCCGGAGAACAGGAAGACCAAATTGCTCCAAGACTCGCAGTTGCCAGCATCCCGATAACGGCTTCCGGACAATTTGGCATAACTGCTGCGACACGATCATTTTTTGAAACTCCAAGGGACTTCAGTCCGGAGGCGCATTGTGCCACTGCATTCCGTAGTTCTTCGTAACTAAGGGAGCTTGTTGAACCATTTTCACCAATAAAACAGAGTGCTTCATTTTCATCATTACCCTGTGCCAACAAATTTTCTGCAAAATTCAACCTTGCCCCCTCAAACCATCCGGAAGGTTCAGTACCAATTTTTTCACTAAATTTGGATTTGCTCATAACTTTGCTCCACGCCACAGAAGAGCGGACATCACAATCACGCCATACTTCTTCCCAGAACAGTTCCGGATAGTCGATTGACCACTGGTGCAAAGTCGAATATTCGTAATCCGGAAGTTCGTACCTTTCCTGTACTTTTTTGCTGAAACATGTAAGTAGAGTTTTTTCCTGTTCTTCAGGACTTGGCTGCCAGAGTGCTATAGCCATATTATTCAGTTTGTTATTTGAATTTTAAATCGATAAGTTTGGCAGTGATGGTTCCGTTCCAATTTTCCGGAATAATTTCATCGATAGGGAAGCCAAACTCTTTAGACTGTCCGGGCTCCAAAGGTAAAGAATCACTGAAAGAATAATTATTTACCGGAAAAAATTTATGAACCTTAGAGAATTTTCCATCTTCGCCTATGAAATTAACATTCATAGTTGCAATCTTAATCGTGTGTTCTCCATTATTTTGAATTACACCAAAAATTGCTGTTCCCAACTTGCCTTTTGAAGTTCCAGCGCCTACCCTTACATTCTGAAGTTCTACTTTAGCCAGTTCAGTGCGCAATTCTTCAAGCTTAATTTGCTGAAAATACAAGGTGAGAATTGACAGAACAATTACAATAATTACTAGAAAAAACAGTCGTTTGTGCTGCCTGAAAAACATTGACAAATTATCCTGATAAATATTTCTGCTGGGAAGATGTGACTCTTACTATAGAGAAAATATCTGGACAATGTCCAACTTTTTGAGCTTCTTTGAAAAATATTAAAGAAGGATCAAGGTTGATTTATTCAATCATTTTGTGCTTATTTTCTATTTTAAATTGATTTAATTGATTTTTTTTAAAAAAAGTATTGTAGAAGACGCTTCCCATAGTTATAGTATGGTCTCAGTATTCTTACAGTCTTCGCTAATCCGAGCTTCAGGAAGAGGTAAAAGAAGTCTTTGGAGGAGAGTCAGTCAGAAAAATTTATAAACAAATAATTTTAATAAATCGCTAGCATTAATATATTAGACAAATCGGAGGAGCGAATGGTAAAAGTCGATATAGTACGGGCTATCCAGCTGGGAACTGACTTACAGTTTGGTGAAGCTGAAAAAGTGGTCAACGATATGTTGGAAATGATCAAAGAAAAATTAGAGAAAGGTGAGGATGTACTCATCACAGGTTTAGGAAAGTTTGAGTTGCGTAACAAAAAATCTCGACCTGGACGTGATCCAAAATCAAAAAGGGATTATGAAATTTCTGCACGAAAGGTTGTGACATTTCATCCCTCTAAAATCTGGCGTGACGAATTGAACAATAACAATTAATTCATTGCCCTTCATGCAATTTCAGGCAATCTGCTTTGATTTAGACGGCACATTGCTAGATAGCTTAGCCGACTTAGCACACTGTACAAATACAATACTTTCAAAAAGAGGATTCCCAGAACACCCCGTTGATGCATTTCGCTATTTTGTAGGAGATGGAGCGAAAATGCTTATTACCCGTGCCCTTCCTGAAGAAGTCCGTAAAGAACCTCTCATAGAAAAATGCAGACAGGATTTTGAGACAGCATACCGTGAGTGCTGGGATGAACATACTCAGCCTTATGATGACATTCCTGTATTGTTGGATGAATTGGAATCCCGCAAACTCAAGCTGACAGTTTTGTCTAACAAACCTCACGAATTTACATTGCTTGCAGTCAAGCATCTTTTGCCAAATTGGGAATTTGAATTGGTTTTAGGCCAACGGGAAGGCATTCCACGCAAGCCCGATCCTGCTGGAATGATTGATATTTGCGAGCAGTTGAAAATTCCAGCGAAGTCTTTTCTTTATTTGGGAGACACCGCAACCGATATGAAAACAGCCACGAGTGCCGGATGTTTTCCGGTGGGCGTGCTTTGGGGATTTCGACCGGAAAAAGAACTGAGAGAAAACGGTGCTCAAGCAATCATAAACGCACCTTTGGAATTACTTGATTTACTTGACTAAAACCTGTTACTTCAAAACTTCCTTAATCGTTTCCGCCACAAACTGCGTCACCATTTTCTTCCGGAAGCCCAAAGTCATATCCGTATTGTCCATCGGTTTTGCCAGTTTTGCCGCTACTTGAGCCGTATTTTCAATCCGTGTCAGGCTCCCTTCCGCAGTGAGTGAGCCACCCACCAAAAGTTTTTCCGCCTCAAACGCCCGCAGTGGACACGAAGCCACCCCACCCAAAACAATCCGCGCTTCCATACAATTTCCGGATGTGTCCAAACGCAATGCTACTGCCACGCCAAGCACCGGAAAATCAATTGCACCCCGCCGACTTAATTTGCGGTAATTCATTTTCCATCCTTCATGTAACGGTAGGTGAATGGATACCAGCAATTCATCCGGAGTTTTGTTGAGAAAATCCATTCCGTCATTTTTGTAAAATCCTCCTGCCGGAACAATGCGTTTACCGTCAGGATTCATCAAATGAAATTCCGCATCCAAGGCGACCATCACCGGAGCGCAATCAGAGGACGAAACCGCCAAACATTTTGGACTGCTGCGAGCCACCCAGCAAATAGCATCGTTTTGCATCGGACTTTCCGGTTTTTTCAAACAAAATCCAAGTGCTTTGCGCCATGGAAATGTTTGGTTGTAATAATTACATCGTGTATCCAAACACAAATTTCCGCCAATGGTTCCCATATTCCGCAACTGTGGCGCAGAAACCAAAGATGCTGCTTTTGCTAATGCCGGAAAATTATTGAGGATTTCCGGATGTTCCGCAACTTCACTCAAAGAAACTCCGGAACCAATCATCAATCCATTTCCGGAGTCATCCAAACTAATGCTGCGAAGTTCTGCTAATTTCCGCAAACCAATCAGTATTTTCGGTGTGAATTGCCGCCGTTTCATATTCGGAAACAAATCTGTTCCTCCGGAAACAAACATCGCCGAGTCACCGCACTCTGCTTTCAGTGCAACAGCCTCAGCAATGCTGTTTGGAGCTTGATATTCAAATGGTGGTAAGCGCAACATAATTAATTACGACACGAATTAAGACACGAATTATTCTCTGTCAAAGTGACAGAGAAGCATACAGAACCGTCAACTGTCAACCGTCAACTGTCAACCGATTTCACTTTGATGGCTTCCGGAAATGTGATTTTTGGAAATTTCTTTGGGCCGACTCTTCCAATAACCCCGGACCCTCCGGGCTTTCCGGATTTTAGCTCTTTTAAACCTTGATAAATTTTTTCCGGAGTAATCGGCACTTCATCGACACGCACACCGACCGCATTGTAAATCGCATTGGCGATGGCGGGCATGATCGGCAGTAATGGCCCTTGGCCGGCTTCTTTGGCACCGTACGGCCCTTCCGGATCATGCGTTTCTACTAAAAATGTTTCGATTTCCGGCATATCGAGTGCGGTCAAACTTTTGTAATCCAACATCGACGGAGTTTTGTGCAAACCTCCGGGGTTGTCTTTTCCGGTGCGATAAATTTGTTCTTCCATCATGGCCTCACTCAAACCCATGTACGCACTGCCTTCGACTTGTCCGATGACCAATTTTTCGTTGATCGTGTGCCATCCAGAGTTTGTCCACACGATAAATTCCACTTTCCGGATCACAAGTGACTTCGGCAACACAAGCGGAATAGCTGTAATTCGGGGACGGCCCCACACCTGCGCCTTTGTATTTTCCCCCGTGACTAGGTGGTGTATAACTGCCGACGGAACCCAGCATACCGTATTTTGTTTCTGCCCATTGAACGGCATCCACAAAGGAAACAGGTTCTCCGGAACCGTTTTTTGATAAAACAGAACTATTCCGGAGCATTAATTTTTCTGCTGGAATTTTCAAAACTTCGGATGCGGCAGACAATATTTTTTCACGTAAAGGGCGAGCCGCGTCAATGGCCGCATTTCCGGTCATCAGTGTTACACGACTGGAATAACTTCCCAAATCGACCGGAGTTAAATCTGTATCCGCTGTGACCACAATAATATTCCCAATGTCGATTCCCAGTTCCTCGGCCACAATTCCGGCCAGCACAGAATTTGATCCTTGACCGATGTCCGTGCTTCCGCAAAAAACAGTTACGCCGCCACCGCGGTCGATTTTGATTTGCACTCCGGAATGCGGCATTTTGTTCCAGTAAACAGGCAGGCCCGCACCGCTCAAATAAGAACCGCATCCCAGCCCAAAACCTTTGCCCAGAGACGATCCCGTTCGCTGCTGCTGGAATCTGGAAGCCTCCGTGACTTTGCGGATGCACTCACCCAAACCGTTGGTGGTCACTGTGAGGTGGTTCACGGTTTTGCTGTTGTCCGGTATCAAATGTCGCAAGCGTAATTCTGCCGGATCCAGTTCCAAATCCTCAGCAAATTTGTCAAGCAAAACGCAAAACGGGGCTGCGGCGTGCCGTGTCCTCGTTTGGGACCGCATGGAGCTTTATTGGTGAAAACCCGCATCGCTTCAAATTTGTAATTTGCAATCGGATACGTCACTGTCTGCAAAGCACCGGTGTAATAGGTACTGGCAACACCGTAACTTCCGTATGCTCCGCCATCCAGAAAATTACGAAAATGCAAAGCTGTGATTGAACCGTCTGACTTCATTCCGGCTTTGACCCACATCAATACCGGATGACGTCCACGATGTGTGTAAAAAACTTCTTCGCGGGTCAAAGTCAATTTTACCGGACGACCTGTCATCATGGCCAGTTTGCACACAACCATTTCATGTTGAAACGGATCCGTTTTTCCGCCAAATCCTCCACCAACCGGAGTCGCAATTACACGAATTTGACTGGCCGGCATTTCCAAAACTTTGGCCAAAGCACGGTGAACATAGTGCGGAGTTTGCGTGGAAGACCAAAGCGTGATCCGTCCATCGGCTCCGTGTTGAGCGACGGCAGAGTGTTGTTCAATCGGCAAATGCGTGTTGCCTTCGTAATAATAAAGTTCTTCGCGAATATGGTCTGCTTCTGCAAATCCGGTTTCGATGTCGCCAAATTCGAGAGCCACTTGTTTGTGAATATTTCCGGAATCGGCATATTCGTGAATTTGCGTTTTTGAAATTTCAGTTTCTTCCAAGGATTTTAAACCGTCTTCAATGGTCAAAACAGACGGCAAAAGCTCATATTCGACGACTATATCTTCGAGTGCAGACTCTGCTGTTTCTTCGTCAATGGCCGCCACTGCCGCCACCGGATCGCCAATCATGCGCACTTTGTCCACACACAACGATTCCTCGTCCTGACTCACCGGCAAAATCCCAAAAGGAATCGGCAAATCTTTGCCCGTCATGGCCGCCACGACTCCGGGTCGTTTCAAAGCCTGTGTCAAATCAATGCTTTTGATCCGAGCGTGCGGGTGAGGACTGCGCAACATTTTGGCAAAGAGCATTCGCGGTAAAAACATGTCATCAGCATAAACGGTCTCACCTTTGGCTTTGGCCAAACCGTCTACTTGAGCCCAAGATTTACCAATCCATGTAAGGCCCGCTTGGAAATCTTTGTTTTCACTCATAAACTATTTGATGCTTGAAAAAATGAAAAAACAGTGTTTTATCTGGCCAGCAATTGTAAAAGTTGAGGATCCATATTTGCACCAAATCCCCATCCTTCTTTTTTGATTTCTGCTTTTTGCAAAATATCATCTTGAAAAACCAAATCCAGCCGATATGCCTTTTCCAGCCGAATCTCTGTGATCAATAAATTGACATAATCTTCCTGAAAATCGAGGAAGATCATTGCCGAACGATTCTCTTGTTCTCGGTAGCCGAAAGGTTCTCCAATCTGTTCCAAAACTTCTTGCGCGCTCGTTGTTCCTACTTTGAGAAAATTTGGCAGTTTTTCATCGGATAATTCCACTTTTCCAATTCGAGTTTTGGAACATCCAACCAGCAACATGAAAAGTAAGATGCCGGTGATCGGCAATAAAAAGTAAAATTTCGTCATACGATTACCTTGCGCTTCTTCTTGTACCGGGATTGTTGGAAGTTGCCGGAGCAAAAAATCCCCATCCACTGCCAGTTTTTTCAAGTTTCACTTCAGAAACGATTTGATCTGTAAGACGAATCACCAATTCATTTCCTTCATAAGTTCCATAGAGAAAAAAGTATTCTCCCCGTTCATGATTGTAAATGAGCGTTTCTTTGCCGACCACGAAGCGATGAACCAGAGGTTCTCCCAAAGTGGTCATGATTTCTTCTCTCGTTGTCTTTCCAACTTGGATGAAAGACGGAATTCCTTCATCTGCCTGAAATTTTCCGAAAGTGCTAACCGAACAGGAAGACACTAAAAGTGTGATCCCAATACCTGTTATGATTCTGAAAAAACGCATTTTATCTTCATAGTTACTATACTTCGAACATTTAGGATTTTTGCCGCATCACTGCTAATTCTCCAGCAGCTTGTTCTACGGCTTCTATGATTTTTGAGTACCCGGTACAGCGACACAAAGTTCCGGACAGGGCTTCTCGAATAGTATTTGAATCCGGATTTGAATTTATTTCAAGCAGGGCTTTGGCGGTCATCAACATTGCCGGAGAACAGTAACCGCATTGCGATGCGCCTTGTTCTGCAAAAGCGGTTTGCAGTGGATGCGGAACCCCATTTTTTGCTAAACCTTCAATGGTTTGGATCTCCTGTCCCTGCACCTCAACAGGCAAAATAAGACAGGCCAAAACCGGTTCTCCGTCAATCAACACCGAACAGGCTCCGCACTCACCCAACTCACAACCGTGTTTGGTTCCGGTGAGGTACAAATCTTCACGCAAAACTTCCAGCAAAGTTTTGTGAGTCGAAGTCCAAACCTCGTGAGTTTCGCCGTTGATTTTGAGAGTTAAGAGTTGTTTCATATTAATTTTCTTTTTGTTATCAGCCACAGATTTGCGCAGATAGTCACGGATATTTTTCTATCCGTTTTTATCCGTGTTGTCTGTGGCTAACTTATTTTTCCACATGAAAGCGTTTGGCCTTCATTTCAAAACGGGGCAGAGTTCCGGAAGGCACAACTTTTATTTCCGGGCGTAAACTCAATTCGTTCTGTATTGCTTGGTCCACAGTATGTCGAGAAGTTTCTTCGTCAGCGTTTTTGCTTATTTCCAAATCAATCGTCAAATGTGCCATTTCCCGTTCAGTTGAAACCGTGATCCGGAATTCTTCAACTGCCTCACATTGACGAACTAAATTTTCCACTGCGCTGGGAAAAACATTGATTCCACGCACAACCACCATGTCATCTGACCGTCCCAGAACCCCGCCTTCGAAACGAACAAAAGTGCGCCCGCATTCGCAAGACTCCGGATTAAGCCGTACAAGATCTCCGGAACGGTAACGGATTACCGGATAACCGATGCGCCCCAAATTGGTGATAACCAGTTCGCCTTGTTCTCCTGCCGGAACCGGTTCCAGAGTTTCCGGATTCAAAACCTCAACTATGAATTCACTTTCGATAGCATGTGTTCCGTTTGGTTGAATTTCGCATTCAAAACTGTGTGCCCCTACTTCTGAAGCTCCCGCGTGATCGTAACATTTTGTGTTCCAAACAGATTCAATACGGGCTTTAGTTGCCGGAATATTGGCTCCAGGTTCTCCGGCATGAATCAGTTTTCAATGGAATTTCACACAAATCAAATCCGGAATCCCGAGCCACTTCCGCCAAACGCAAAGCATAAGTTGGAGTACAGCACATGGCCGTCGCACCAAGTTCTTTCATCAAATGCAACCGCTGCAATGAATCCCGCCCTCCGCCAGGAATCATCAAGGCTTTAATTCCTTTTGCACCCTCGACTGCTGCCCAAAAACCAATGAATGGTCCAAAAGAAAATGGTACAAACAAACGATCATTTTCCGTCAAACCTGCTCCTGCCAAAACATAACCCCAGCAACGCCCCCACCATTCCCAACTTTCCGGGGTGTCTATAACTCGCAGGGGAGTTGCGGTGGTTCCGGATGTCTGGTGAAAACGAGAGTAAGCGGATTCCGGGAAAGTCGCATTGGTTCCAAAAGGCAAAGCATCCTCCTGGGCTTGTACTAACTCCGCTTTGGTAGTCAGCGGTAAACTCGCCAAATCACTTAAGGTTTGTATCGCTTCCGGATGAATTCCCGCGGCATCCAGCTTTCCCGTATAAAAACGGTTGCTCCCATAAATTTTTTCCAGCATGGAATACAACTTTTCGATTTGTAGTAATTCCAATGCTTCGCGGGGCATGGTTTCTACTGACTGCTCGAAAAATCGCATTAAGTGTTTCTTATCTGTTTGTTGCTCTACGGAAGTGGAAACAATTACAAAAAAAATTACCGTCCGCCGACAAGAATTGAGTCAATTTTCAAAGTGGGCTGACCAACAGTTGTCGGAACCCAGCCGCTGGCCGCTCCGCACATTCCTGCCGCCAAATCCAGATCATCGGCAATCATCGAAATTTGCGACAGGACATCGAACCCCTTGCCGATCAGCGTTGCTCCGCGCACTGGTTCAGCGATTTTGCCATTGCGGATAGCATAACCTTCCTGCACTGCAAAATTGAATTCACCAGTCCCCGGATTGACAGATCCGCCACCCATTTTTTTTGCATACAGGCCAAATTTAATGGAACGCAGCATTTCTTCAATCTCGTGCGGTCCGGGAGCAATAAAGGTGTTGCGCATACGGGAAACCGGAGCAAATTTGTACGATTCGCGTCGTGCAGAACCGGTACGGGAAATACCGACTTGACCTGCACCGATACGGTCACTGAGGTAATTATTGAGTATTCCGTTTTCGATTAGTACGGTTTTTTGCGTCGGCGTACCTTCGTCGTCCACATTACACGAACCCCATTTGTTTGCAATAGTTCCATCGTCTATTGCAGTAAGAATCGACTGGCCGACACGCTTTCCTATTTTTTCGCAAAAAGGAGATGCGTTTTTTCGGATCGCTTCTGTTTCCAATGGGTGACCGCAAGCCTCGTGGAAAATAACACCGCCGAATCCATTACCCAAAATCACAGGCATTTTTCCTCCATCGATGTATCCTGCAGCGGCCATACGCAACGCAGATTGTGCCGCATTTTCTGCAAGTTCCTCCAAATTCAAATCCTGAAAAAATTCATAACCACCCAAAACTCCTGGACTTTCAGCTGCAGTTTGGGGTCCATCGCCTTTTTCTGCAACTGCAGAAAGACGCATCCTGGAATAATTTCGTGAGTCCTCGGCCCATAAACCCTCGCTGTTGGCTATAAGTACCGAGCGTTTTTTTTCAGACATGTTGACCGTGACCTGTTGAATATCGTCACCGTGATTACGGGTTTTGTTATCCAGTTCCCTTAGCAGTTCAACGCGCTCAGACTTGCTCACCGTTTCTGGATTTACGGCTATATGGTGAATGTCTTCGATGGACTGAGGCTGAAGGGATTGCATATCTCCGGACTGCCCTTCTTTCTGGGATTGCCCTAAATTGCCGGTGAGTTTCAGCAAATTGGCTTCGTCAGGATCACTGCTGTAACCGTAATAGGCTTCGTTGCCGTAAAGAAGACGCACCCCTATTCCAAATGAGTTTGAGGAATTGATTTCTTCAATTTTCTGATCAAGCAGATTGATAGAAGAAGCAACAGAGTCCTCTACAAAAACTTCAGTAAAGTCTGCCCCCTGCTGAAGTCCATACTCCAAAATTTTTGCAACCGTGTTTTCGTTGAGCATAGTTTTTCCCGGGAAAGGTTGTTTCGAGTAACTTTAAATAATATAACAGTTTTGATCAATCATTTTAAAGCATAATTGACAGTGGTGCAATCCGGAAACGTTAATCAAACTACGTTGTATTCCGGAATCAAGCGCTTCTCAGCAAATCGGTTGTAATCCAACTTGCTGATGTCAACGGTGGTGGCTTCACCGTCTATGAGAATTTCGGCCATCAATTTCCCACAAATTGGGCCCTGCATGAATCCGTGTCCTGAAAATCCGCTAAGCAAGTAAAATCCTTCCACCGGTGTAGGGCCGATGATGGGGTGTGCATCCGGAGTCATTTCGTACAGTCCAGCTTGTCGTGCCTGGATTCCGGAGTTTCCCAGCAAGGGCATTCGCTGTATTGCAGATTCGATGTGTTTCAATTCCCACTCGGAATCAATTCTTTGATCATCTCCAATTTTTTCGTTGGGATTCGACATGCCCGTAAGCAGTCCGGAACCTTCCCGGTGAAAATAGAGACTTTGCGCAAAATCAATGACAAACGGGAAGTCTTCCGGAAGTTCCTGAATTGCTTCAGTGACAAACCACTGACGCCGCAGAGGAAATACTGAAATTTCGAGACTAATCTCTTTTCCAAGGCTTGCGCTCCATGGTCCACAGGCATTGACTACAGTTTTAGTTTCAATGGTTCCAAGAGATGTTTGAACTTTCCGAATTTGATTATTTTTTACATCAATACCGATTGCAGAACAATCAGTAATGCAGACTGCTCCATGCCGACGCGCAGCATTGATGTAACCCATCACGATACTGTTGGGGTCTGCCAGTCCGTCTTCCGCGTTAAAGCTTCCAGCAAGTGCATCCGGGAAGTCGCAGGGAGCGGCAATACTGCGTACTTCATCTCCGGTAAGCCATTCGGTTTGAACGCCGAGGGAACGTTGAAGTTCAACCGTTTTCCGGAACACCTCTACATCTTTTTCCCGAGTCAGTGCAAACAAATATCCACATTTTTGCACCAACACCGATTGTCCGGTTTCTTCCTCAAAAGCATCAATCATGGGAAGACTTTTTTGGGAAAGCCGGATGTTGACTTCAGTATTGAACTGATAACGAATTCCTCCGGCACAACGTCCGGTTGCGCCGGTACCGAAAAACTTTTCGCGTTCCAGAAGCAAAACGTCTTTGTAGCCGCGGCTTGCCAAATGGTAAACAGTGCTTGCACCCATGACTCCACCTCCGAGAATTACTACCGAGGCAGTTTTTGGCAGTCTGGACATTTTTTATATAGAGACAATTGTTCCGAGATTTTCACGCTCTGCGTTTTTCAAAGCAATCCCGGCAGAGACGGCATCCTGTACGGCTACTCCACAGGATTTAAAAAATGTCAGTTGTTCAGGTGAGGTTCGTCCGGATTTTGTTCCATTGATGAGTTCTCCTATTTCTGCAACAATTTTGTCTGCTGTGATCAAACCTTGTTTAAGCGGAGTGACTATATCTCCAGTTTCGATCAGTGCAGATTCACGGGAATCAACGAAGACAAGAGCATTTTGAATAGTATCTGAATCGATTTCCTGCATTGATGGCTGAAAAGAACCAACTGCATTTAAATGAGCCCCCTGTTTGAGGTTCTTAAAGGAAATAACAGGAGTAGAGGAAGTGGTGGCAGTACAGACAATGTCTGCATTTTTTACGGCTTCTGCAGAAGAAGTAACTGCTTGAACATCCTTTGGAATTGGACCAACTCCGGACATTTCTTCCACAAAATTTTGTGCATGTTCAGGGTTTGGACTATAAACCCACGCTTGCCGAATACTGCGAACAGTACAAACAGCATCCAGTTGTGAACAGGCCTGTTTTCCGCTGCCGATTATTGCGACAGAAACCGCATCCGTAGACGCAAGCAATTCTGTAGCGGCTCCGACTCCAGCTCCGGTACGAACTGCAGTCAAAACTTCTCCATCCATCAGGGCTTTGATTTGACCGTTTTCGGTGTCCAACACAAGCACGGCAGCATGAATCAGGGGAAATCCACGGGCTGGATTTTTGCCAAAAACAGTTACCAGTTTTACAGCCATTTCACTGTCGTCCGGAAGCGCGGCAGGCATTGTCAGGAGCACTCCCTCCTGCTCAGGAACATGGACACGGCTGCGGAGAGGCATCTCAACCCGTCCGGACGAAAGCCGGCTATACGCACGCTTCATGCCCTCGATTGCTTCTGCCATCGGAAGGGCTTTTTGAACATCATCACTACTGAGAACCCGAATTTCCATTTTGTTGGGCCATTGATAATTAGAGTGAAACTGAAGATGACACTATTCCGGCGTTGGATTTAGACAAGAGAACCAAGTTCTCAACAGACTCATTCAAATGGATTACAGATCGGTGTAACTGAGGTATGCCTTCAAAAAGACAACTGCCTTTGCGGATATTTTCGGACCCCTGCGAAAAAAGAACTGCTGTGCCATCGAATATTCTGCAACATCAGTAGGCCTTTTTTCATTCATTTCACCGTTGACATCTCTGCTTGCAGTAGTTAGAACTTTTTGCAGAAGCACCGGTGTACTAAAATTAATTTCCTCCAGTTCAGGAGTCAACCTGGAAGCCAACATCGTCATTGGAATATCATAAAGTGTTTCTGCATAGAAAAAACTCAAAAACCTCGCCACAGCCTCAATTTCTTCGTTGCTGCGCGTCAAGAGCCAACTGGTGAGTTCCCTGCGGAAGTTAAGCAAATCTTTCTTTTTGATTCCAGCAGGATTTACAGCAAGTTTTCCTGAGCTCAAATAAGATTTTGTTTTTTCCCTCATGAAACTTAAAAACCCTCCAGCTTTGCGGAAAAGCTTATTGTTCAAAAAACGTTTTTCGAAATCCCGCAAAATAAAACGTCCCAAGGAAAGTTGATTCAGAATTTGTTTGGAACCAGTGGCTTCTTTCAGATCAGCAGAAACACGTTCAAAGAGTAATACAAGTTCTTTTTGTTCGTTTTCAATATCCAGTAAACGTTGAATTTCCTCCTCTGAAATTTGAGGATTTTCAGGAGAAATCACTGTTTGTTCTGGAACAGTAATTTCGATCTGGGCCGACTGTGAGATTGGTAAAGTTTGTGGAACAGAAAAATAAAGGAGATACAGCAAAATGCAGGTGGAAAGAAAAAATACCACAGTGAGTAGAGGAAATAATTTTTGCAGCTTCATTCTTCTTACCAGGTTGGAAAATAGTTTGAGTAAAGTCCGGCTCTAAGTTTTAGAATTAGCTTTCAAACCTGCTTGAATACGTAACGGCAGGGCATGAAGTTTGATAAAACCAATGGCATCCTGTGGATCATAAGTACCCTGGTCCGCTTCCATTGTTGCCATATCCTCATCATAGAGGCTGTTTGGTGATTTACGGCCAGTCACCATGCAGTTGCCTTTGTAAAGTTCCAGACGGACTGTACCATTAACCGGTTCCTGAGTTTTTTTCACCATTTCCAGCAAAATTTCCATTTCAGGTGAAAACCAAAAGCCATCGTAGGTCAGTTGCGCAAAGCGCGGCATTAGTGAATCCTTGAGATTAATTACACCACGGTTCAAGGTAATTGACTCCATTGCCCGATGTGCAATGTGTAAAATAGTACCACCTGGTGTTTCATACACACCCCTGTTTTTCATGCCGACAAAACGGGACTCTACCATATCAATCCGGCCAATTCCATGTTGTCCACCCAATTCATTTAGATATGTCAACAATTTTGCCGGAGAAAATTTTTTCCCATCAACCACGACCGGATTTCCTTTTAGAAATTCAATCAGAATCTCCTGAGACTCAACTGGAGCCTCTTTCGGCGACTGTGACAATTCGAACATTTCCGGTAGTGGAGCTTGCCAGGGGTCCTCCAACATACCAGATTCAAAACTGATGTGCATAAGATTTTCATCTGAACTCCAGGGTTGTTCTTTGGAAGCCTTGACCGGAATACCGTATTTTTCCGCATAGGCTAATAATTCTGTACGACCGGGATATTTTTTGTAAAACTCAGGAATTTTCCATGGTGCTACTACACGAATATTAGGATTGAGTGCATAATAGCTTAACTCAAAACGGACCTGATCATTACCTTTTCCGGTTGCGCCATGTGCTACAGCAACAGCACCTTCCCGCCCTGCAACTTCTATCTGTTTTTTGGAAATCAAAGGCCGTGCTAATGAAGTCCCCAGCACTTCATAAAGCGCATTCCAATGAATGGAAGGGAAAACGTAATCCTGTACAAATTCTTCTTCAACATTTTCGATCAGTACTTTTGCAGCACCGGCTTTTTTACCTTTTTCAAGGATGGCATCCAAATCTTCAACTTTCTGCCCTAAATCAAGACATAGTGCAATTACTTCATATCCTTGTTGAGCAAGCCAATGGACAAGAACGGAAGTATCCAGACCACCGGAATAAGCCAATACGAGTTTTTCCTTGTTCATTTTTAGTTTAATTTTGTTTCAGAAATTTTATTAATCAGAGCCTCTTCAGGCTCTTCGTTAAAATTGGGATATTTCTCTGGATCTGCCGCCTGAGTACGAGTTACTTTTAGAGCAACCGGTCCTTTTTTTCCTGTTCCGACTTCAAACTCAACACGATCCCCCTGGTTGAGGAAACGAAAACCGGCCTGCCGAATTTCAGACTGATGGACAAAAAGGTCGTCTCCAGTGTCCTGTTCTATGAAGCCAAAACCTTTATTTGAATTAAACCATTTAACTGTCCCATCTCGGCGAGTACCTTCTTCATAGGTGATTGGCTTTTTGAAATGTAGAACTATCGCCAGTAATAGGCATGAGATAGAAAGAATTGCTAAAAAAAGAAAGTTTTTTTCATTTAATATTTCGTTTGTTTCCTGATTCCATAAGTAATACAGCAGTCCCAGCATCACAGCAGTTTGAACTGCAACAATTGCAGGCAAAGATTTGTTGTTCATTTTGTTTTAATATTTTCATTTGTTTTTTTTAAATATCCACTGCAGGTAATTTTTTAATTTAGTTTCCTGCAGTGGTAATTATGTTCAGCATATTTGTTCAGCCAGCCAACGCTCTGCATCAATGGCCGCCATACATCCGGTTCCTGCAGCAGTAACGGCTTGCCGATAAACATGATCCTGAACATCTCCTGAAGCAAAAACGCCTTCGACAGACGTATATGTCGTGCCAGGCGTGACTTTCAGATAACCGTTTTTGTCCATAATCAACTGATCTTTGAATAAATTTGTATTTGGAGTGTGTCCAATCGCAATGAACAATCCTG
>JYMV01023297.1_pt1 | contig 17589 bp, 17 predicted proteins | sample 338911 | NCBI WGS metagenome assembly JYMV01 (sample SAMN03354496, study PRJNA234377) | hydrothermal vent metagenome | biome: Deep sea; feature: Hydrothermal plumes at the Eastern Lau Spreading Center, Western Pacific Ocean; material: Seawater | place: Tonga | collected 2009 | depth 2000 m m
CGGCTATTCTATATCTGCTTAAACTAGCTTACAAATAAAAGATACCTATGGAAGAAATGCAAAGAGAGTCTATGGAATATGATGTTGTTATCGTAGGGGCAGGCCCTTCAGGTCTTTCTACGGCTATTAAGCTTAAGCAACTAGCTACAGATAATAAGTCTGAAATATCTATTTGCGTTGTGGAAAAAGGATCTGAAGTGGGAGCTCATATACTTTCTGGAAATGTAATAGACCCAAAAGCTTTAAATGAACTCATACCTGATTGGGAAGAAAAAGGTGCTCCGTTAAAAACTAAAGTTAATAAAGACTCAGTGAGGTACTTACTAACTGAATCCATTACTATTTCTGCTCCGCTAATGTTTGTTCCTACCTTTAAGAACCATGGCAATTACATTATCAGTTTAGGGAATTTATGTCGGTGGCTAGCAGAATATGCTGAAAGCTTAGAAATAGATATTTTTGCAGGTTTTCCTGCGTCTGAATTAATATTTGAAGATGATAAAGTGACAGGCGTGCTCACTGGTGATATGGGTATAGACTCTAAAGGTGAAAAAAAACCTGGATATGAACCAGGTATTGAACTTAAAGCCAAGTTTACAGTTCTTGCAGAAGGTTGCAGAGGTCACTTAGGCAAACAAATAATCAGTAAATACAAGCTTGATGAAGGTAAAGATCCTCAACACTATGGCATAGGATTTAAAGAAGTATGGGATCTGAAATCTGATCTCCATGAAGAAGGGTTAGTTATCCATACTCTAGGATGGCCAGCTAAGGGAACAGTATCTGGCTCTTATTTTTACCATGGGGAAAACAATCAAGCATTTATTGGTTATGTCGTACCTCTGGACTATAAAAACCCCCATTTGAGCCCTTATGATGAATTCCAACAATGGAAACACCAAGCTTCTATTGGTAAATATCTTGAAGGTGGAAAAAGAGTTGCCTATGGTGCGAGAGCTTTAATTAAAGGAGGGTTTCAATCACTACCAAAAATGAACTTTCCTGGCGGTTTATTAATTGGTGACAATGCTGGTACTCTGAATTTTCCTAGAATTAAAGGTACTCATACTGCAATGAAGTCCGGAATACTAGCAGCTGAAACTATCTTTGATTCTTTTCAGAATAAAGACTCAGGCCTTGAGGGATATGAAGACAGATTTACTTCTTCATGGATCAATAGTGAATTACATAAAGCAAGGAACTGGAATCCCTTTTTACATAAATTTGGTCCTTATCTTGGTGTCTTGTTGGCTGCCATAGATCAGTTTATCTTTAGAGGTAAGCTTCCCTTTACCCTAAGGGCCCAAGAACCTGATCATGATTGTTTAAAAAAGGCAGATGAAATGCCAAAAACCTCTTATCCAAAACCGGATGGAGTTATTTCATTCGATATACTTTCTTCAGTCTTCTTATCTAATACTAATCATGCTGAGGACCAACCTTGCCACTTAATTCTCAAGGATGAAACCATACCTATAAGTGAAAATCTTCCTCTCTATGATGAACCAGCTCAAAGATACTGCCCTGCTGGAGTGTATGAAGTTATTGAAGAAGAAGGTATAAAAAAGTTTCAAATAAACGCACAAAATTGCGTCCATTGTAAGACTTGTGATATTAAAGATCCTGCCCAAAATATTGTCTGGATAACACCGGAAGGAACGGGTGGACCTAACTATCCTAATATGTAAAAAATATCTAAAAAATTACATAAAAGAAGGAAAAATAACAGTTGTTTTTGTAACCCAAAAAAGTATAATCGAAGGACTAATTTTTCCGACCTGGAAATAACTCGAGACAGAAAAAGGAGAGAGAGATTAGTTAGAGAACGAAAGGCGAAAGCACTAAAAGTTAAAGCTAGCAAAAAAGACTTTTAGACCACCAAGATAAAAAGAGAAATTTATCGAGGAGCTAAACAAGAATCTCAAGTTTAGACACTTTCGAACTCGAACTAAACAGATCTTGATTATCACTTTTGAGAACTAAAATTTGCTCTCCTGCTACTTTCTTTGTTTCAGCTAATTCAATTAGTTTGTAGTACATGTTTCTAGATATTATTCCTTCCAAGTTTGATCTAACTAATACATATGGTTTAGGCTCACCTGTCTTAGGGTTAATATTTACATTGATTGGATGGTCTTTATCTAAAAGGAAAATATCTCCGGTATTTGTTTCGAAGCTTATTATTTGTTTATCACCTTTTTTTATTAGCTGGTAATCAATAATAAGAAACGGTCTTTCTTCGACCTCTATTCTAATTTTTTCAACTGGGGTAACTAGATAATATTCTCCATCTTCATCTAACCTTAAGACCTTGCTAAAAAGTTTTACCATTCTTTCTCTGCCGATCGGAGAGTTCATGAAAAACCACCTACCTTCCCTGTCAATTTTCATCTCAACATTCTCACAAAGTGGAGGATTCCATAAATGTACGGGTGGCAATTCTTTATCTTTGTAATTTGAAATTTGTTTCAGTATTGATGCTGGGTTTGGTTTATTCAAAGAAGTCTCAGATCCTAATAGGTTTGTTGAAATAATATTTGAATAGCTATTAATAACAAGAAAAATCCAGTAACTTTTTCCAGTAATGGAATTATATTTCTAAACCGTTCAATTCCTTTTTTATTTGTTAATAAAATACTTACAAACACAAACCAAATAAAAGTTGCTACTGACATGTAGATTCCCAATAAACTCTTAACAATTATTCCTATTTCTTTGTTTAAAACCAAAGCAAAGACTGTTATGAAAAAAATTAAAGCTTTTGGATTTAAAACATTTGTTAGCAGTCCTGTAGTTACTGACCTTAACTGATTTCCAGCTTGGCCTATAGAATCTTCAGCTAACTTGTTGGAACTTTTTGAAACCAGGGAAACTATTCCTAAATAACCAATATATAAAGAAGCTAATAATTTAAGGTACCAAAATAGATCTGGTTGATTTTGTAGAAGTATACTTAGCCCCGTAAGAGATAAAGCTACATGAAATAATATTCCTATAGCTATTCCAAAACTAGTCCAAATTGCTACTCTTCTTCCATACCGTAAACATTGTCTACTGACTAAGATAAAATCTGGGCCTGGGCTTGCAACAGCAAATAAATGAAGCATGGCAATTGTCAAAAAAATAGACATTAAAAAATCTTAGGTTCAACTTCTAGTTCTACTTGTGTCTTTTCATAAATATCTTTTGCAATGACAGAAGACAGCTTTATTAATTGTTCGCTATTTGATCCTTTATCCGCAATTAAAACTAAAGCATGTTTTTCAGACACTCGAACATTCCCTTGCTTTTTACCTTTCCATCCTGCGTTTTCAATTAAAAAAGCTACTGGAACTTTATAAGTTAAATCTTTAGGGTTTTTAAAATGAGGAAGATCAACGTTCTTCTTTTTTAATTTATTAAAAGTCGTCTCATCTAGTATTAAGTTCTTAAAAAAACTTCCTACATTAGGTTCTACCTTAAAATCAGGCAGTATTTGGTTTCTTATAGATGTAACAGCTCTACAAACCTGATAAGGGGTAGCACGATTAGGATTGATATCGTCTTTTATAAGGTAGTTTTTTAAAGACTTATAACTAGTATTTACTTTAGGTTCTTTAGATAATTTAAGCTTGATTGAGGTGATCATTAAATCATCTTTTTTCTTAAAAATACTCTCTCTATAACTAAATTTACACTCTTTGTTTGTCATTAAAATAAGTTCATTAGTCTTTATATTAAGAGCCTCAAGAGATACTAATTTAGAGCTAATTTCTTCTCCATAAGCGCCTATATTTTGTACAGGAGCTGCTCCAACAGATCCAGGAATTAAAGATAAGTTTTCTAAACCAAATAATTGATTCTCCAATGACCACAAAACAACCTCATTCCAGTTTTCCCCTGCTCCCAAATTAACTTCATTTCTATTAATGTTTCTACCTGGAATCGAAACCTTTAATACACCTCCTTCAATATCTCTTGTTAAAACTATATTAGTGCCATCCCCCAATAACTTTATAGGTATATTTTTATTTAAACAGTAATCTATAAATTCGTGACTTTCTTCAACAGAATGCACCTCACAGAAAAACTCAGCTTTATGATCAAACCTGAAGTTGTTTTGTTCTTTTAAAGAATGATTTTGTTTTATCTCAATCATTTAGAATTAATGTTCTAGCTTTAGTTAAATCTTCTTCTGTATCTATACCTATATGCCCATTAGATAAAGACTCAATAGCTCCAATTCTCTTACCCCTATCAAGGGCTCTGAGTTGCTCTAATCTTTCTTTCTTTTCATTCTCACTTTGATTCCATCTCACAAAGTCCCTAATGAATTCAACTTTGTAGGCATAAACTCCAATATGCAGAGCTCTCATTAACAGACTACTTTCTATAAAGTCTCTTCTTCTAGAAAAACCTTTTACAGCTCCTTCTTTATCCACCCATAACTTCACAAGGTTTGGGTCACTTTGATTTTGTTTATCTGTAAAATTTGAAAAAAGAGTGCCTATATCGAATCTCTTTTCCTTGATAAAAAACTTAGCTAAATTATCTATATCGCTAAAGTTTAGAAAAGGCTCGTCTCCCTGAAGATTTACTATTACTGTATCTGAAGTGAGATTCAATATTTCCGCCATCTCTGCAACTCTATCTGTACCAGTTAAATGCTCGGGTTTCGTCATTACAGCTTTGGCTCCAAATGAAGAACAGCAATCAAGGATCTCTTTATGATCAGTCGCTACATAAACCTCTTTAGCTTTACTCTGTTTAGCTAGCCCATAAACTCTTTCAATCATTGGCTTACCTCCAATATCTATCAAGGGTTTGCCTGGTAATCTACTTGAAGAGAATCTTGCAGGAATAATTACGATGAAAGACATCACTCTTTTAATTCATCTTCTTTTAGCTTTCTAGCTTCTTCAGGAAGCATGATAGGAATACCATCTCTTATGGGGTAAGCTAATTTACTTTCATAACAGAGAAGTTCTTCACCTATTTGTACTAAAGAATTTTTGGATATAGGACAAACAAGAATTTCCATTAACTTAGGATCTATATTACTCATTTAACTTTCTCTTTTATTTCATTGACCAATTGAAGTGCAAATTCATCTGGTAATTCAGCTTCTATTTTTAAAACCCAAATATTCTTTACCTGTATTTTATGACATCTTGCAGCGTCTTTTTCTGTCATAACTATAGGTAACTGTTCTGAAAAAGTAAGGTCGTCTTCTGTAAATTGATAATGATCTGGAAAAGAATGTTCAATAACTTTGAAGTTTAATTCCTTTAATGTTGTAAAAAATTTTGAAGGATTTCCAATACCGGCAACACCATGAATTACTTTACCCAGAGGCCAGGAATTTAAAGTGACCTTCTTCTGATCCGAAAGTCGTACCCATTCAGTTGCTTTATATTTCATTATGGCATTCTCATTTATACCTTGTTTAGATAAAGACTTATTAGAACTAACAATAAAATCAACTGAAGCAATCCTTTCAACTGGTTCCCTTAAAGGACCTGCAGGTAAACAAAGCTCATTGCCAATACCTCTAGAACCGTCAAAAATCATAATTTCTATATCTCTATCGAGTTGATAATGCTGAAGTCCATCATCACTTATAATTACATTACAATCAGTTTCTTCAATCATTTGTTTTGCCGCTGCTACTCTGTTTGGCGAAACATATACTGGGACTTTTGCATTCTGATAGATTAATTTTGCTTCATCCCCAGAAACTCTTACCCGAGTTGTATCTTCCATAACCAATGGATACTTTTTCGCTTTGCCTCCATATCCCCTACTTATAACACCTGGCTTATAACCTAAGTCTACAAGTTTCTTAGATAACCAGATTACAAAGGGTGTTTTTCCTGTACCGCCTGCTACTATATTACCGACTACAATAAGAGGAATATTTGCCTTCCAAGACTTGGTTTTCCCTGTTAAGAATTTCTTTAATCTCAGCTCTGATACCTTTTTTGTTACTAAAGATAGTGGCCATAAGAGCCATAACCAGTAACTTCTGTTGTACCAAGCTTTTTCTAGATAAGGGGTATGGTCTTTAGAAATAGGTAAAGAGCCTAAGTCAAAGTCTTCAGGTTGTTTAGCTATTTCTATTTGTTGAGAGATAAGATCATCTTTAAACTGCTTTGCGTGAAGACTTGCATAATGCTTCCCCTTCTTTAATAGTTCTTTATGAGTGCCTTGCTCAACAATCTTTCCTTCTTCTAAAACTACAATCTTGTCTGCATTTTCTATGGTAGACAGCCTATGAGCTATGACTAAAGTAGTACGCCCTTTGGTCAGTTCAGACATTGCGTCTTGGATGTATTCTTCAGATTCTGAATCTAGAGCTGAAGTGGCCTCATCAAGAATTAAAATTGGAGCATCCTTTAATATAGCTCTAGCTATAGCTATTCTTTGTCTTTGCCCGCCAGATAAGAGAACCCCATCATCACCAACGACTGTCTCATATCCATCTGGCATAGCTTTAACAAACTCATCAGCATGGGCTTTCTTTGAAGCTGACTGTATTAAATCAAAATCTTCTTCTATAGATCCATAACTTATGTTCTTATTTACAGTGTCATTGAATAAAGTGATATTTTGTCCTACTAATGAAATATGAGACCTTAGGTTATTTATTTCGTAATCCTCTAGAGAGATTCCATCCAAACTTATCTCACCCTTAAAATCATCATAAAATCTGGGAATAAGACTAACTAAAGATGTTTTACCCGCACCAGATTTACCTACAAAAGCTACGGTCTCTCCTGGATCAATAGTAAGATTTATATTTGTAAGGACCTCTGGAGATTCTTGGTTATATGAGAAAAACAGATCTTTAAATTCTATTAGGCCTTTAATCTGTTCATTCTCATAAGTTCCTTCATTCTTCTCAGGCTCTTCATCAAGCTGTTCAAAAATATCACTAGCTGCAGCTAATCCTTTCTGAATTTGACTATTTATTTCTGACAGTTGCCTTACAGGCTTAGCTAACATGCCAGCAGCCCCAAAAAAAGCAACAAATCCACCTGGACTCATGTCTTTTAAGACTGAGGGATCAAGCGCAAGCCAAGTTATTAAAGCCAAAGCTGCTGAAACCAACAACTGTATTAGGGGAGAAGCTAGAGCGTTAGTTGCTTCAAGTTTTAGATTCTGTACTCTATTATTGTCACTAGCTTTAAAGAATCGATTCACTTCGTAATCTTTACCTCCAAAAGCCTTAACTTCCTTGTAAGCACTGATCGTCTCAGAAGCAACATGTGTTACATCGCCCATAGCTGTTTGAATTCGGCTACTAATTTTTCTTAACCTCCTACCTGCAAATCCAACTACTAGAGCAATAAATGGAGCTGCTAAAAAGAAAATGGAAGCTAATTGAAAATTTAAAAACATTAAGTAGGAGACCAGTCCAATTACCAGAAGCCCTTCCCTTATAAGAATTTTTAAAGCACTGGTTGCTGCTCCAGTTACTTGCATAACGTTAAAGGTAATTCTTGAAACTAAGTGTCCAGAACTCCTAGTATCAAAAAAAGAGCTCGGTAAAACTGGTATTTTGTTAAAAAGGTCAGTTCTGAGCTCATGAACTAATCTATTAGAAATAGATGCAAGGAGATAGTTACCGATAAAAAAACTTATCCCTCTAACTAGAGCAATTAGGATTAATAAGATAGGCCATATGAGCCTCAAGTCATCTGTTGGATTATTTGTATAATCTATGACACGTTTCAACCATTCTGCAAAGGCTACTTGCGAACCCGCAAAGACTGCAAACCCTAAAATACTTATTAAGAATTGAGGTAAGTATGGAAATACATAGGATATAAGCCTTCCATATACCTTAAGATCAGAAGCTTTAACTTTATTTAAAATATCAGCCTTTTCCACCACTTTACCTATAAGTTAAATATTTTTTTTGTTCTAGATGATAAAGAAACATCATGTGTTGCGATAATTAAACTAATATTGAATTCATCAGACAACTCCAAGATAGTATTTGATACTTTAAGTGCATTATAAGCATCTAGATCTCCGGTTGGTTCGTCCATAATTAAACACGATGGTGAATTAGATAAAGATCTAGCCACAGCAACTCTTTGCCTTTCCCCACCTGATAATTCTGAAGGTTTATGATCCATCCGATTTTCCAAATTAACTTTCTTTAGTAAACGACTACTTTTTTCATTAGCTTCTTCCATATTTAACCCTGAAATTAACATTGGTAAAGATACATTCTCAAGAGCAGTAAACTCAGGAAGTAAATGATGAAATTGGTAAACAAAACCTATTTCTTTATTCCTTATTGAAGCTCTCTCCTTATCATTTAAATTATTTATGTCTTTTTCTTTATAAAAAACTTTACCTGCCGAAGGGCTGTCTAAACCTGACAGAACATTTAGAAAGGTTGTTTTTCCAGAACCAGATGGCCCGACGATTGAAACACTGGTTGACTGTTCTAAGGTGAAATCTATATTTTTTAAGACTTCCACTGTTTTATTTCCTTGATAGAAACTCTTTGAAATATTTGAACACTTAAATATTAATTTACTCATGTCTAAGTACTTCGGCTGGGTTTATTTTAGAAGCTAATCTGGATGGATAAAAACTTGCTAAAACAGTTAGAGATAAAGAGGTCAAACAAATAACGGCTATCCAACTTAATCTAAAGTCAACTGGAAAATAATTAATAAAGTAGACCTCTAAAAACTTTATACCCAATAAACTCTCTAGAAAACTAACAATGGGACCTAGAAAATAAGTAATTAACAAACCTATTAATAAACCTAAAAGAGTCCCAGTAAGACCTATCAAACTCCCAAAATACATAAAAATTCTTTGGACAAAGGACTGAGTTGCTCCAATAGTCATAAGTATTGCTATTTGAGATCTCTTTTCATTAATAGTCATAACTGAAAGGGAAACAATGTTAAAAACCGCTATTACTATTACTAGGGAGAGTAAAAGAAAAACTAGAAACTTCTCCATATTAATTGCCTTAAATAAAGTGCCATAGGTATTTGTCCAATTACTTGAAGAGTAGTAAGTATTGAGTGCTTGATTAACCTTAACAGTGTCTAACTTAACCAGATTAGGAGCTTGAAAAAGATCTTTATATCTAATCCTTATTCCATGGACAGCATTATTCATTCTAAGTAATTTTTGAGCATTGGTTATGTTTATATAAGCAAAAGACTGATCCATTTCTGGTGCACCTATGCTAAAAATTCCAGTTACTTTAAATCTTTTAGTGCGAGGGAGAATTCCAGCAAGTCCTAAAGTTGTATCAGGAACAAGTACATTAACCATATCGCCAACATTCACCCCTAATTGGAAAGCAAGTATATCTCCGATAATAACCCCATATTTTTCTTCATTAATTGAATTCCAAGAACCATCTATTATTCTTGAACTAACAATAGAAACATTCTGTTCTAAAATAGAATCTACTCCAAAGATATAAATTCCCTTTAAAGACTCTGAAGAACTTATTAAGCCTTGAGACTCTATATATGGAGAAGTAGCTTCAATTTCTTTACTCTCTGAAAGAATGTCTCTGACTTGAGAAACTTGATCAACTTTTATACCTCCTATAATAGATGCATGAGGAATTGACTGAAGAACCCTTTCCCTCAATTCCTTTTCAAATCCATTCATTACAGAAGACACTAGGATTAAGACGGCCACACCTAGAGCAACACCTATAAATCCAGCAGAGGATACAAAAGATAAGAAACCGGATTTCTTACCCCTTAAGTACTTAATAGCTATAAATAACGGTAAAGAGGTCATGACCGAAGTGAAAGTTTCTTTTAATTTTCTTATGAAGAAGCAGAGGCTTTATCAGCTTTACTTTTATAAGGAGGAACTAAGCCTGCAAACTTATTTAAATTTAATTTTACTTGTTTATAAATTGATTTTGCGTGCGAGAATTCCTTGAAACCATCATGTCCATGGTAAGAACCCATTCCACTTGGGCCAACTCCTCCAAACGGAAGATCTTCCATGGTTATATGTGAAATAACATCATTGACTGTTACCCCTCCTGAAGTAGTATGCTTTAAAACATAGTCTTGTTCTTTTTTATTGTTGCCAAAATAATAAAGACCTAAGGGACGATCTTTTGCATTCACATAATTAACTGAATCTTCGACTTTCTCATAAGACTTGATAGGAAGAACAGGCCCAAAGATTTCTTCTTGCATTAACTTCATATCCTCAGTCGGATTTAATACTAAGGTAGGTGGTATTTTGTAATGAGGTTGTTGTGAAAAATCTTCTTCACTTGGATTTATCTCAACTATTTCTGCCCCTTTATCTTTAGCATCTTTTAAATAGCTTTGTATTCGATCAAAGTGTTTTTCATTAATAATAGAAGTGTAATCTTCATTATCCTTTAATGAAGGATACATGGTTGAGACAGCTCTCACACTTTCTTCAACAAATTCAGAAACTTTTTCTTTAGGCACCAAAGCATAGTCTGGAGCTAAACAAATTTGGCCTGCATTCATGGTTTTTCCCTGCATCACCCTAACAGCAGCACCAGCTATATCTGAATCTTTTCCAAGAATAACAGGTGACTTACCTCCCAACTCTAAAGTTAGTGGTACAAGATTTTCAGAGGCCGCTTTCATTACATGCTTTGCTATAGCAGTTCCTCCAGTAAAAAGCATATGGTCAAAGGGTAAACTACTAAATGCAGCCCCTACTTCAGCATCGCCTGTAAAAACAGCAATTTCGACTTCATCGAAATACTCTTCAAACATTGTTTTCATAACTTCTGAGGTGGCTGGGGTAATTTCAGAGGGCTTTACCATAACCCTATTCCCTGCAGCTAAAATTCCTCCCATTGGAGCTAACACTAAATTAACAGGGAAGTTCCAAGGACTGATACATCCCACTGTGCCCTTGGGTTGATATTCAATTCTTGCTCTTGCTCCCATCAAGCTTAAGAGAGGGCCTAATGGAGCTATCTCAGCTTTTCTTTTTTCAGGCTTCATCCATTTAACTAAATTCTTTTTGGCATGCTCTAAAGGACCAATAGCTGACATAACCTCAGTGGCTATACTCATAACTGGATCTCTATTACCAAAATCATCTTGTAGAGCTGAAATTATTTCATTTTGATATTTTTTTACCATAGAAATGCATCTATCTATTCTGTCTTTCCTTAGCTGAGCACTCGGAGGTCCTTCTTGGACGTGAAGTTGTTTCTGAAGGTCCAAGACCTTCTTCATTTCTATGATTGTTGCGTTAGTCATAATTTCTCCTAATACATAGTCTAAACTGTTCTTTTAGCTTTATCCTTTTCATTTGTAGCCTTTATTGTAGCTTTTATTGCATCCCAATCCTCATCTTTCATAGAAGCAAGAGCTCTGTAAAAAGTACCTCCAGTTAAATACTCTCCTCCGTCAATAGCAATAGTTTGGCCAGTTAGATAGTCACATCCGTCTGACATTAAAAAAGTTGCCAAGTTCCCTAATTCTTCCATTTTTCCTACTCTTCCCATAGGATTTTCACTGTACGCTCCCTGACCAGAAGTATCATTGGGATCTTGATTAGGAGATAGCCTAGCCCAAGCACCTTCAGTAGGAAAAGGTCCTGGTGCTATAGCATTTAATCTAATACCAGCATGACCCCATTCTGTAGCTAGAGATTTTGTCATGGCATTAATCCCGCTTTTTGACATAGCTGAAGGCACGGTAAAAGCTGACCCTGTCCATACCCAAGTAGCTAAAATAGATAAGATAGACCCACCTTTTTCAAGCTCAATCCATCTCTTACCCACCGAATGGGTTACATAAAAGGTTCCGTGAAAAACTATACCGGCAATGGCATCAAAGCCTCTATGTGATAAATCTTGTGTCCGAGAAATAAAATTACCTGCAGCGTTATTAACTAGCCCATCTAAAGGCCCTTCTGCAAAAATTTCTTCTATTGTTTCATCAACATCCTGTGCTCCCCTAATGTCTAACCCGTAACATTTTACAATTCCGCCATTCTCATCCATTAATTCTTTAGCAGTCTCTTCTAATACCCCAACTCTTCTTCCACAAATCAACACTTCTGCTCCGTATTTCAAAAAATACCTGGACATCTCTTTACCTAGTCCGGTTCCTCCACCGGTAACCAAAATCCTTTTGTCTTTTAATAAATCATCTTTAAACATAATTATTTTCCTATTTAAGGTAATTTCAATATTTTCATAATAGCATCAATTAACCTTCCTCAACTGCTTGGTTTTGGTCTTGAGGAACCCGTCTGTAGCCTTTATTTCTTATCCATTTATGTCTCGAATTTTTTTCGATAAATAGTAGTGTAAGAAACATGATCATAAAACCTAAAAGATAAGGATAGGTCGGAGAGACCATGTACAAAGGCATTGCTAAAAATGGAGAAACTACATGTCCTACGGGCAAAATCATCCCCATAAAGCCATTTGCCTTACCTTGATTTTCTTGACCTACAGATAAAGATAGCGAAGCAGATATTCCTGTACTTTGAGTTCCATGACCTAACCCTAAAAAGAAGAAAAGAAAATAAATGGCTGTGAGTGAGTTAAATAGAGATATACCTAATAGTGAAATACCTGTTACTAAAGTCCCATAACGAACTAACGATCCCGGAGAAATTCTTAACCTATCAGCTAATAATAACTGCCCTAATAAACTTCCAAATGCCATTAACATAAACCCTATACTTGCATAAGTAATAGGATTTGAAGCCATAGGAGTTACTATATCTTGAAAAAAGAATGAGGCCGTTTGAACTAACGTCGCATTACAAATACCCATTCCTGCAGCAACTGCTAGAAATGGCCATACCTGGTTATCTGATAACCTCAATTTACTTTCTTCCTTCCTGTTCTTTAAGTCTTTATGTTTTAAAGGTTGACCAATTAAAACTAGAGTTGTTACTACAAGACCAAGGGAGAATAAATAGAAAGGAAGAGTGTAAGAAATTAACAACAGAAATCCAGCTATTGCCGGTCCAACTATTCTTCCTGCAGAAAATCCCGAATTTAGTCGCCCATAGCCAGCTCCTCTTTCTTCTGGATTAGTTACATCAGCTATCCAAGCTCCGGCTGCAGGTCTAGTAGCACTACCTAAAACACCGTTTACCATTCTAGCTAAAATTAAGACAGCTAAAAGTTTCCAACCTAAAAGAACATTAGAAGTACCTAGGGTAAGAGCTGAACTAAATAATATTAAAGACAAAGCGCATCCCAGAAGCCCTATTAAAACAACCTTCTTTCTTCCTCTACGATCACTTAGCCTACCCCAGTACGGACTAAACACCATCCACGCCAGAGCTGAAGATGCAAATATAGAACCTGTCTGAATCTCATTCAGTCCTAAATCCCTAGCTAAGGGAGGGATAGTGATAAAAACTACTGATTGACCAGCTCCTACAAAAAAAAGGCCGCCTGACAGTAACCATATAATTGAAGGAAGTTTTTTCATATAAAAAATAAACCAGAATTTTTCAGTTCTGATTTTTAAAAAGATTAAATTACTTTAATCCCCAAATTCTCTTATACCAACAGCCTGTCTAACTTTTATAATAATTGGTGTTGATACAACTAACGCCTTTTGTGCTCCTAACAATAATATCTTTTCCAATCCAGACCTGTCTTTTATGAGTTCTTCGTAATTTTTTCTAAAAGGGTTAATTTTTTCTTCTAGCAATTCAAATAATAATTCTTTAGCTTCTCCCCACGCTATCCCTTCTTGATATTGATTGGCTAGATTTTTTGTTTGATTGTCCGAAGCAAAAGCACGATAAATACTGAAGATTGATGATTCATTTATTTCTTTTGGTTCACCTGGTTCTTTTGAATCTGTTTTAATTTTCATTATCCTTTTTCTCAGGTCATCTTTTTTTAAAAAGATAGGTATAACATTCTGATAACTTTTACTCATTTTTCTTCCGTCAGTTCCAGGCAACACCCCCGCATCTTCCTCTATGGACACATCTGGAATGGTGAACACTTCTCCATAATGGTGGTTAAACCTTAAAGCTATATCTCGAGTCATTTCCACATGCTGTTTTTGGTCCTGTCCTACTGGAACAACATCAGCATTAAACATAAGAATGTCAGCTGCCATTAGAACTGGATAATTGAATAATCCCATAGTAATTCCTTTATCTGGATCATTCTTTTCATTTTCAAAAACAGCTGCTTTATAAGCATGGGCTCTATTCATCAGTCCTTTAGACGTCAGGCAACCAAGTATCCATGTCAACTCCATAATGTGAGGAACATCTGATTGCCTATAAAAAATAACCTCTTTTGGATCAAGTCCACAGGCTACCCAGCAAGCAGCTATCTCAAAACTTGATGTATGGGTTAAATCTGGATCATTACTTTTAATAAGCGAATGATAATCAGCTAAGAAGAGAAAAGAGTCCGTTAATTCATCTTTACTAGCCTTAATCGCAGGTAAAATTGCTCCAGCCAAGTTGCCAATATGAGGAATGCCACTTGTAGTAATACCAGTTAGGACTCTTTTCTTCTCAGACAAATTTTTCCCTTTTTTTTTATTTTATCCTAATGAAAGAATAAAGTACTTGATTCCATCTAAGTAATCATTAATATTTCGCGTTCTGAAATGGCAAGAATATTTATAGCTCTCACACCAAAACCAGAATTAAACAAAATTATTTCTGATCTTAAAAATGATCAGGGGAAGCTTCTTTATAAAAACGCAAAGGTCAATTGGTCTAGAAATAATCAGCACCATATAACTTTGAATTTTATTGGTTCAATGGAGCCTGAACAAAAGGAAGAGATGTTTAATGATTTAAACCAGAGACCACCATTTAAAAATCTACCTATTGAGATAAGCAACTTAAGCTATTTTCCTAATGAAAATGGACAAGTTTTAGTCGCAAATATTTCTTTAACCCCAAGACTTCAAACGCTTTTTAATGAAATAGAGGTAACAGTAGCCAAAATAGGATTTGGAATGGCCCTAAAAACCTTTCGACCCCATATCACACTGGCTAGATTCAAGGATAAGAGCAGACCTTTTTCGGAACTAATTGAATTAGATGATTCTATAAGTTCCACTATGGATTCATTAGATATCTATGAGAGTACTTTCGACTCTGGGAAGACTTTACACTCACTTATAAAATCTTATAACTTCGAATAAAAAAAACACCGCTAAATGCAGTGTTTTAAATCGAAGTTGAAGGGTTCAGTGCGGGTTTCTTACTGTGCTACAAGTACCCTTCTTGTGCAGTTGACTTGCTTTCGCTTATCTTTTCACCCTTCTTCTTCTGTCCATTCTCTTTAGAATCTGGGTCTCGAGGTCCAGTTTCATCTGAGTAATAGCGTAGTTGTAAAGATATCAAATTAAAAAAAGATTGCAAGCAAAAGAGAAAAAATTTAATTTGTATTTAGAATTATTATATTTATTAAATATAAACAATAACTTAGAGATTATTATTAACTTAATTTATTATAAAAAGGAGACAAAAGGCTTATTCTTTAAGTCTTCTAAACCATTGACTCTTATCACGTGGCTTAAAATTCTTTATACAATTAATAGCTTCATCTATGTTTGATATTAAATGAAAGTCGTCTAAAGTAGATTGAGGTATAAAGCCTTCTTTACAGGCTTTTTTAGCAAATAAGTACAAATCTTCGTAATATCCATCTTCATTTAAAAGAATTATTGGCTTTGAATGGATACCTAGTTGGTTCCAAGCAAGAGCCTCAAAAAATTCCTCCCAAGTTCCAACTCCACCAGGTAAAGAAATAACAGCGTCTGAAAGTTCTGCCATTTTTGCTTTTCTTTCATGCATGGTCTTAACAACATAAAGCTTGGTTAGGTTTTGGTGACCTGCCTCAACATCTTTAAGTCTTTCGGTTATAACTCCAGTTACTTCACCTCCACACTTCAAAACTTCATTTGCAATTTCATTCATTAAACCAACTCCTCCACCTCCGTAAACCATAGAGAAATTATTCTTAATAAGTTCCTGCCCCAAGGAAATAGCTATATCTTTATAGGACTCTTTGCGACCCAAACTAGATCCGGCAAAAATACAAACTGATTTCATAAATTAACTTTTGTGAAATATAACTATATCATTCCAAAATAGATTCAGATGAATAGAAGTCAATTAAAAATAGATATTGTCTCAGACGTTGTTTGTCCGTGGTGTGCAATAGGATATAAAAAACTTTCCAAAGCTATGGAAGACTTAAATGAAGAAATTCTCTTTGAAGTCAACTGGAAACCCTATGAATTACATCCAGAAATTCCTACTGAAGGTTTTAATAAAGAAGAGTACTACAAGATCAAGTTTGGAAATTCTAATGGTTCAAGAGATAGATTTAATCACTTAACTGAAGAAGGAAAAAAAGCTGGTTTAGAATTTAATTTCGATAAAAGTAAAAATCTGCCAAATACCTTCCTAGCCCATAGATTGCTTTGGTTTAGTAGATCAAAAGATATGCAGGACGTTATTGCAGAAGCTCTTTTTCATGCCTATTTTACGGAAGGAAGAGATATTGGATCTATCCATGAACTTATTTCAATCTCAACTGAAAATGGATTACAGAAAAGTGAAATTGAAGATTTCTTAAAAACCGATATAGGATCTGATGAAATTCTAAGAGAAGAGCTTAGGGCTAAAGAAATGAAAATTTTCTCTGTCCCAACTTATATTTTTAATAAAAAATATCTGTTAGTTGGAGGTCAGGAAGCTGATACCTTCAAGTCTTACATGAAAAAAGTAATAGAAGTTGACTCCAAAATTTCTAAACCTTAAATGCTCAACTTTGAATTAATAAAAGATGCGGAAGTAAATTCTGACTACTTTCCTTTCTTTGCAGTTGAAGATATTTTTTTAAACAAAGAAGATCACCCAAAAATAGCCTCTGATTTTCCTAATATAAAAAAAGGAGGTAGTTTTCCATCAGATTCAGTTACTTATGGAGATAGCATAGGATACTTGCTGAGAAGCTTAGAAGGAGACCAAATGCGAATAATCCTAGAGGAAAAATTTAAGGTAGATCTTAAAGATAAACCAGTAGTTACAACTTTTAGAGGATATTCCAGAATGAAAGATGGAAAAATCCATTCTGATTCTGAAACTAAAATTATTACAGTTCTTTTGTATCTAAATGAAAAATGGGATGAAGCTAAAGGCCTCTTAAGAATGTTAAAAGAAAAGGATAATTTGGATAGTTATATAAAAGAAATCCCTGCGACCATGGGTAGCATGATTGCCTTTGAAGTAACTAATAATTGTTGGCATGGATTTGTTCCATTTGAAGGAAGAAGGTGTTCAATTCAACTCAACTATTTATATAAAGAAGCTCTTTCACAGCACAAGATTAGGCATAAATTAAGTTCTTTCTTCAAGAAACTTTCTTAATATGAGAGTTCTCATCATTAAATTAACTTCGATGGGTGATTTGATGCATGCCCTTCCTGCTTTAACTGATGCATCTAAAAAAATAGAAAATATAGAGTTTGACTGGGTGGTAGATAAGAATTTTTCGGAGGTCCCATCTTGGCATCCTAAAGTTAAATCAGTAATCACTACCAACCATCGCACTTGGAGGAAGAATCTTTTTTCAACTGACTT
>JYMV01024110.1_pt1 | contig 17579 bp, 14 predicted proteins | sample 338911 | NCBI WGS metagenome assembly JYMV01 (sample SAMN03354496, study PRJNA234377) | hydrothermal vent metagenome | biome: Deep sea; feature: Hydrothermal plumes at the Eastern Lau Spreading Center, Western Pacific Ocean; material: Seawater | place: Tonga | collected 2009 | depth 2000 m m
CGTTTTGAGACAAGCCTCAAACCGGCAGAAGTTCTAAAAAAACTATTCCAAGTGGAAAAGCAACTCGGGCGAACACGGCAACAAATCTGGGAGTCCCGCGTCCTTGATCTAGATCTATTGCTCTACGATCACAAAATTCAAAACGACTCTAACTTAATTTTACCGCACCCTCGGATGATTCTACGAAGGTTTGTGCTCGAGCCCGCCTGTGAAATTGCCGCTGACTTGACACACCCACAAACAAAATGGACTCTACAACAACACCTCGATCACTTAAACCGCTCCGCCAAATATATTTGTGTCGCGGGTCCCACCACAGCACAGCGAATGGCCGCCCTCGAGCAACTGCAAGCCGACGTCGACAATCCGCAGATATCTATTTTGCGTAATTCCCCTAGCCCGCTGACCCTAGCCGACCAGCAAGCTGCTATCAAAACTGCGCTCGCCGCGACAACAAATATGGTCATCGCTGATTTTTGTCCCCGAGAAATTCTCGCGTCTGCTCCAGAACAACTTGCCCGTGTTGAACAACTCGAACATGCTGTCGGTGTGCCAAGATTGATTGTTTTACTAGATAATCCAAACGACCCTACATTCCACTCGCTACTCGATGCCATGATGCCGCAAGGTACCGTGGTACCATGGCTGGTTGTACCAAGCGATGATAAAAAGCAAATCGCGCGTGAACTCCAAGCCGCTGTAATTGCGGCTGTCTAATTTTTATCTGCAACATTATCCTCGAAGGCTACTCAAACTATTTTCCCGTTCGCAAGCACATTATGTCAAACTCGCCTGAACTTATCACCGACCTGACACAACTCGCGCAGTGGGTTCAAGCGCAATCCGACGATGGCTTAAGCGTTGGGCTGGTGCCAACAATGGGCGCTTTGCACGCCGGGCATTTGAGCCTCGTAAAATCTGCAGCCCAACAATCCGATGTGGTGCTTGTCACCATTTTTGTGAACCCCACTCAGTTCGCGGCAGATGAAGATCTGCAACAATATCCACGTGACCTAGAAGGCGATCTACAGCGGCTGCAATCCGTCGCCAAGGTTACGGTTTTTGCGCCGACGGTGACCGATATATACCCCTCGGGAAAGTCGCCGGCTACGAATATCGAATCCAACGAACTTGATGATGTCGCCACTCGCTGGGAAGGTGAACAACGTCCTGGGCATTTTCTCGGGGTAACTACCATCGTGCACAAACTCTTCACGCTCACTAAACCGCAGATCGCATTTTTCGGGCGGAAAGATTACCAGCAGTTGCGGGTCATTGAACAACTCAACGAAGAACATCGACACAACATCAAAATCGTCGGCTGCCCCATCGTGCGGGAAGAAGATGGGCTGGCGATGAGTAGTCGCAATGCCTATCTAACGGCTGCTCAACGAACGCAAGCAACGGCGATTTATAAAGGACTGCAGACTGCCTGTAGCATGGCAAACAACATGGAAATGGCCGCCACGGAATTGCAAGAGGTCGTTCAAAAACAACTTGGTAATGCGGAAATTAACCGAATTGATTATGTTGCTGTCGTTCATCCTAAGTCACTTGAGCCACTGGTACTTTTAGACCGCACTGAGCAAATCAAACAGATCAAGTTAGGCGCGATCATTCTCGTGGCAGTATTCGTAGGAAACACTAGGTTGATCGACAATATTTATATCCCACCCATTAATCCTTAGTCTACTTGTGTAGCCAACAAATGCAGCAAACTCTTTTAACAATACCGCACGAACTGGGTGGGCTACCCGTTTTTGGCTGGGGGTGGATTCTGATTTTATGGGGAATCTACGGCGGCGTTTGGTTAACACGCTATTACACGACAGCGAAGAATCCGGACGCGGCTCACCCCTTTATCCCAATCGTCGCCGTAGCAGCACTAATCGCTTTTGTATTACCCTTCGTCGAACCTATTGATACCGAGGGCGCTGCGACAGGGCTGCAAATTCGCGGTTATGGCGTAATGGTTTTGCTGGGCGTCCTAAGTGGCATGGGCTTGCTGACCATCCTAGCACGGCGGCAAAGACTTCCCGAAGATTTTGCCATGTCACTGATGCTCTATCTGTTTATTCCTGGGCTTTTAGGAGGTCGCGCCTGGTACGTTATCCAAAAGTGGGGCGATTTCGCTACCTTCGACCTACAAGGCAACGTTGCTTGGAATATGACGTTACCTCGAATAGTAAAATTCACCGATGGCGGACTAGTGGTGTACGGTGCCCTGATCGGTTCGATGCTCGGTTGCTTGCTTTATATTTCGCTGCGAAAACTACCAAGATTAGCAACACTCGATATGATCGTACCCGCACTAATGGTCGGCATGTTTTTTGGACGCATTGGCTGCTTCATGAACGGTTGTTGTTATGGTGGGCTTTGTGATGCCAGCCCACTAGGTATTACTTTTCCTGCCGGCAGCCCGCCTTATATGCGTCATGTAGACGAAGGCTTGATGTTTGATATTCCGCTGCAAGACAAGTTAGGCCTAACCGCCGATGTTGCACCGCGACTCAAAGGACAATGGACCCTGACAGTAACCACTGTCGAACCCGGCGGTGTGGCCGCGAGCGCTGTAGTTACACCAGGCCAAGCCTTGCTTATTAATCAGAAGCACATTGATGGGGCCTGGATTGAGTACATTCATCATGGCCGATTTGGTGAAGATATGTTTTGGCTCCGCAATGCTGAAACACGAGGGCTGATTGGCACAATTACCGTTGGCGATATGCCACCGCGATCACTAAGTATTTATCCTGCACAACTATTAAGTAGCATCAGCGGAGGAATCATTTGTGTAATCCTCCTCGGGTTTTATCGAATTAGAAAACGCGACGGTCAAGTCGTTGCACTATTTCTCACCCTCTACGGTTCCGCACGGTTCCTCTTGGAGCTAGTGCGGACCGATGAACTCGGGCAACTCAATACCGGACTCACCATCTCACAAATCGGCAGCATTATTGCGCTGTTGATTGCAGCACTACTATGGTGGCATACGTCGCGCGGCAAACACGAGCTGGCCTACCCATTACCACAAACCGATGAAAACTAATCCTGTGATCCACGGCGGTTAATTTTTGGGCTGGCGGGCAGCCACGTTGGCTGCCCCTACAATTCGGTTTTCGGTAGGTTTTTGGTTATGAAATTCACTCCGACAATGTAAAATTCCGGCATATAAATTGACTTATTTCCTCAGTAATACAAAGATAGTAATTGCTAGTTTGAGTTCCGTCGCAGCATTTGCAATAATTCTGGAACTTTTTGAGTCCCCCTGGTGTCAAAGGTATTGGTAGCATTTTGTCCGACGATAATAAAGAATTAATTCGGCAAGCGGCGGAGGGTTCGAGCCAAGCGTTCGAGCTGCTCATAACACCGTACACCGGTCGACTCTTTAATACTCTGATGCATATTCTGCGATGTCGCGAATCTGCGGAAGACGTTATGCAAAATGCTCTGTTTCAAGCGTATTTGAAACTTGATACCTATCGTGGGCACAGCGCCTTTTACACTTGGCTTTATCGCATCGCCATCAACATGGCGCTGAGTTATCGACGAGCAACAAAACCCGTTGTTTCCATGGACCAACAACAAGAAATGACCGGACAAGAAGTTATCGATCATAACGAAGCAGTCGGCGAAGCACTAGAAAGAGAAGAACGCGCCGCTGTACTGCACAAAGCGATTGGCACTTTGTCCGAACAATATCGAAGCATTATTATCCTCCGCGAAATTGAAGGATGTAACTACGATACAATTGCCGAAATTTTATCAATCAGCTCTGGAACAGTCCGCAGCCGACTGCACCGCGCTCGATTGCAACTCAAAGAAAAACTATTGCCGCTCCGCAACGAGCACCCTTCCCTGTTATGAACGACCACATCAAACCAAATCATGAAATCGATGGCGAATTGCTGAGTGCTTATCTTGATGATGAGCTCACTGCCAGCGAACGCGCTGTGGTCGAACAGGCGATCGAAAACAGCCCCCCGTTGCGCGAGTCGCTACAGGAACTCAAAGTCCTTAGCAATGAAATACAATGCCTTGCTGTTGAGTTTCACCCCAATGAACAACAACTGCTTGACGCCGTCATCACCAAAATCCGCGATCGTAATCTAAGTGTCCATGGTCAAGCACCTTATTCCAATGTAAAAATTCCCGTCATGGCAAGGGACTGGAAACAACGACTACAAATTCCCGCCTTGCTTGCCTTAACGGCGGGTGTGCTAGCAGTCCTGACGCTACAGTTTATGCCTAATGAGCAATCTATGACGCTAGTTCAAACGGATCTGAATGATGCGACTCCAGCCATTGAAAATTTTCAACGAGCGGAAAACACCGCCCCAGAATCTGAGGCCGTTACCGACCATGGTCCGCCAATGGGTGGCATGGGAGGTGGCCGCGACGCTTTCGCCGACACGCGGTTTTTGCAGGAAGACCAAAAATATCGTGACAAAAACCTAGCCGAGGGGGAATCTGCTACCGCCGATGACCCGGCGGCACCAGCCGATATTCGAGCGAGCTCCTTTCCCAGTGCCAGCACCGTGGCTGATTCCGCAGACGAAATGCAGCTCCATAAACAAGCGGAGGCCAAAACAGATGTCGCCGACGTTACTTATCACATTCAAGTAAAACAAACAGATCTGCCGACACTACTGGCGTTGCTTACAGCCCATCAAAACCTCGCTCAAAATGCACGACAGAGGAAAGCTATTCGGCCAGCTAATGGTGAAAAAAATATCGCTGAAGAATCACCGCCCCGTGTGGCGACTAACGAACCAATGGAAAACAGTGTGCGGAAATCCACCGTTAATCAAATCGTTATGTTCCGATCAAACTCCAGCCAACTAGCGGCACTCGTAGACATACTCCAAAAGAAACCCACGTTCGCCCTCTCTATGAATCGCTTGCAGCGGGGTGCACTCGGGGATCGGCTCATGGCTAAAAACAAAGATGCACCCGGTGCCGAAGTCAAAAATCAAAGCGCATCTGCTGTATTATCCGATACTATCTTTTCCATCCAAGTCATCGCGACACCTTAAGCAGCAACAATCTCTTCATGGTTGCATAGTGAAACTCTGTTTTTTTAACGCTATCGACAAGTTATCCCCACGGACCCCGCGACCATTGACTAGGACTTAAGGCGATAAAAACAGACGTTCCGCGATTGCTCGGACCCGTTGCTTTTACTTTTGGCAACAACTGCTAGTCTGACTGTTCTAAATCACGGCAACTTTTCAAATGGGCTTTCTGAATTTGGTGATACCCAATGAATTTTCCCAAGAAACAAACGACTAAAACTATAAAACAGGAATTACATCGGATGATACAAGGCGCATTGTTTGGACAAAGTGACGAAGATGATGACTATCGTGAGCCTAATGATTCGGAAAGTACCAACGACAACTCTAACGCTAGTTTTGACCCTGTTGAATCTGTCGATGAAGATGTAACAAACGCTACCGACGAAACCGGCACAACAGCAGAAGCCACAGAACAAATCGAAGCTGTCGAGACTATCGCAGAAGTTGCTGTGGCCGCAGCTACGGAAACTGTTGAAAGCATGGAGAATGAAGCGAGTGATTCGAACGATGCAAATGATTCCGTCGATGCCGAATTGCTGCAAGCGACATCGGCTCCATTTGTAGGTGCGTGGCAAGCCCTTGTTAGCCAAACCAACTGGGAAAAAGGCAAAATCATTTTAGCTTGGCGCGCAGCGCTCGTTGCCGCAGATGCTCCAGTCAATGAATATTCCGACGAAGCCTGGGCAACTCTTGTTGAACACTCTGTCACCGGACAACATGTCGGAAGATTACGACGGGTTTATCAACAATTCGGCGCCGTTCAAAATGACTACGCAAACCTATCTTGGACTCATTTTCAAATCGCTATGGATTGGTCCGATGCTGAAATGTGGCTCGAGGGCGCTGTCCAAGAAAAGTGGTCTGTTTCCAGTATGTGCGAAAACCGTTGGGAAGCGACGGGAGCTGCTGCCAGTGACAAGCCCCAAGAAAGCGACATTATTTACGCTGAATTAGATGAAGATGCCGTTGCTCCGTTTCAACCGATAGCCGAACAAAATTCCTCAACGTACGCTCCGGGTGACAGCACTATTCGAGGATCCTATGATCAAGCTTCTGGCACTCAAGGCTACGAAGGCCCTGACTTTGGCGATGCGTCATATCAACGATCCTCTGCTGTAGTACCTGCTGCTAACACGCCTAGCGACAGTCTTGATGGTGCGCCTCGAGTGGTTACTGACGAAGCGGTGCAGCCGTTTAAGGATTTAGCCGACCTGCCTGATGACCTACAAGATCCGCTAGATAATTTAAAAGTAGCGATTCTACAGCACAAGGCAAACCACTGGGAATCAGTAAACGAAGAAACCGTTGTTGGCCATCTCAATGGACTCATCCAAATGATCCAGTCCAACGGCGAATAGTAATACGACTTTGCGTATGCGCTTTTGGCATCAGCGGGATATAAATAATGACTTTCACTATTCGTACCATGACCAGTGATGATCGGCATGACGTGGCCGAGTTGATTTATATTTCCATCAACCATTGGTACCAAGTTCACGGGATGCCTGCCATTTTTAGCGGTGGCCCCGCCGTTTGTAATATCTTCTTTGACACTTACGAATCCCTCGATCCACAGTGCGGCATTGTTACCGTCGATGATGAAACCGACATCGTTATAGGTTCCTGCTTTTATCATCCTCGCGACCACCACGTTTCACTGGGGATCATGACGGTACACCCCAATCATTTTGGGGCTGGGGCTGGCCGAGCTCTGCTGGATTGGATTGTCGATCTATCTAATACACAGAACAAACCTGTTCGCTTGACGCAGAGCGCGTTGAACGTCGACTCGTTTTCGCTTTATAGCAAAGCGGGATTTGTACCACGGCATGCCTATCAAGATATGATTTTGGAGGTTCCCGCTAGTGGATTAGATTTTGCTTGTACTGCGGCCGCCAACGTACGGTCAGCGACTATGGCGGATATTCCCGCTTTGGTTGAACTTGAAATGCAAGTCGCGGGGATTTCACGAGCGCAGGATTATGAATTTCTGATTTGCAACGACGATGGCAACTGGCACTTATCCGTATGCGCCTGTCCAGATTCCGGCAAGCTGTTAGGGTTTCTCGGTTCCTGTTCACATCCGGCAACTAACCTAATCGGCCCTGGAGTTTCGCTGGACGAAGAAACTGCGATAGCTTTGTTAGCGAGCGAGCTTGACCGCCAACGGGGGCAAACACCCGTATTTTTAGTACCTGTCGAGGCGGAAAAGATCGTCCGCGCGGCATATGCCTGGGGCGCCCGCAATTGCGAAATGCATTTTTGCCAAGTACTCGGAGACTACAAACCTTTCGCCGGCGTCAACATGCCCACATTCATGCCCGAAACTGGGTGAACGGGTGTTTGTGCGATGCCCCCGCTCGAATTCTCGTTTAGAAATTCCAGTCCACCCCGATATAGGCTCCGTGCATAATCAAGCTGCCGTCGGCAGTCACGGGCTGGCCTTCAGCCGCTTCAGCAAAACTCGCTGGTATCTGATCCGTGGCAAATGCCATCCCAGTCACTCCCATGACACGATAGCCCGCTGTCAATTGACAGCTTGGTGTCAGCAGGAAATCAAAACCTAGCTCCAACTGTCCCAAAAATGACATGTCCGTTTTCTTGGAATACTCGTTGAAGTCGTCGCGCCAGTTCATAATGGCCGGATCTTCAATAAACGCGTGACCCGCTGCGCCAAGAATTTTCGTGCGATGATCGATGGCGTTAAAAAAAACACCCGTTTTGACACCGATGTGATAGGTCAATTTATTTCCTTTTCGCTTGGTCCACAGCGCCCCGACTTGAGCGCCAAACAAGTGATTATCATCTGTCACACTATAAGCCACATCATCAATATTTAAGTTGAATCGATCATCCGCTTTGAAATAGCGAAAACCTGCCAGCAGCCGCACCGATTGCTTGCCGTCTTCGGTAAGCATGTCAGAAGTAAAGTTCCATTCCACGTTGTGATATTCAAAACTACGGGTCAGCGTCTGGTTTGCAGAACTATTAAAAACTGCCGACAGCGGATTGCCAAAACCGTTGTAGCTCAAACCAGAGATGTTCAGCAGCGTATTCAGTCCACTCGCAGCGTCACTAGCCACCGCACTGTCACCTTTAGTAAACAAGCCCCAATAAACCGTTTCTATCCGCTGGGTCTTATCTTCGAGGGTCTTACCGAGCGTAATTTCTACACCGCCGGATGTATCCATATCGGCGTCCCGCGTACTCAATACGGTTTCACCCGCTGCATTGCTGGTTAAAGCTTGATTCGTAGCATTGTCCCGCATCATTACCAAACCCCTCACTTGTAAATTCAGTGACTTGGGGAGGTTCTGAAATGGAACTACGTTGGTGGTCCGCGACGATGTCCGCTCCGAGCGATTAGGACGATGAAAGCGATCCGTATTTCCAACAGTGGTGTACTTTGGTTTGGTTGGCGATTCGACTGCCTGAGATGCTAGCGCGTGTACTGGGCGTAAAGGGCGTTCATAGGGATTAAATAAACTCGGCTCCCCCTGCGTTTGTTGGCCCACAACGTCAGCACCAAGACTACAAACAACCAAGAAAAACAGGATTGCCACTAGATTTTTAACTCTCTTCATTTTTCATACCCATCATTCATTCATAAGGCAAATCGGATTTGTTGATACTATTGCTGTAAGAATAATAATCGGTATATTCCTTACCACTGCTAGCGTGGAATCGTGGACATTGGCAAGGAATCTAAAACAGCGCCCGCATAATCGATACGGCCGGAACTTTTCAAAAATGCGCTGCTGTTAAAGAGAACTTAATGCCGACAATCCCTGCAATCGTTAAGGTCGCCGAACCCCAAAATGGCTAGTCGCAAGAAATCCATTGGGGCTGTATAATATGGCCTTATACTGCTACGGTGAACAAATAGCTAGCAACACTTTACTGATGGCGTTTTACAATCACCTGGCAGTCAATACTGCTTTATGGACTTAGCTTAGAGGAGCAATGGGGCCCATGGCCGACAAATTTGACGCTTATCGCGAAGCGCTAGTGCTCGAAGAAACTACTATTTGGGGCGCTGAATACGATCACTTAGAAGCGGAAGAAAAGGCATCCATCGCTACTGCACTTCACGCCGATGCCGAGCAGTGTAGCGACTTAGCGTATGTCCGCACCTACACTGGTTTCTGTCGCCAAATCACCGTGACTCAAGAAGATTTACAACGAGTAAGTTCCTAATACAAACTGCCTCTACGATTGCGAGAAAGGCTCCTTCTGTGTCCGTTGAATCCACTACCGTATTTGTTGACCTAGCAGAGCGCAGCTATGAAATCCGCATCGGCTCGGACAACCTCGCTGACATCGGACGGTGGGTAGAATCGCTCGGCGACATTTCACAAACCATCGTCATTACCGATTCCAATGTTCGCCAACTATACGGCGAAACCGTCCTCAGAACACTTTCAACCATCGACACTCGCATCGACATCATCACCGTTCCTGCAGGCGAAGCAAGTAAGTCCATCCCCATGCTCGACGAGATATTGAACCAAATGCTGTCGCTACAAGCTGATCGAAAGTCGTTAGTTTTAGCACTCGGCGGTGGCGTCGTTGGCGACCTTGCCGGATTCGCTGCCGCTACCTATGGCCGAGGAATTCGTTTTCTGCAAATCCCTACGACGCTCTTAGCGACGGTTGATAGCAGCGTCGGTGGAAAAGTCGGTATTAATTTACCTGGTGCCAAAAACATGGTTGGTGCATTTTGGCAACCACAGGGAGTGCTCGTCGATGTCAATGTCCTGCAAAGCTTGCCCGAACGCGATTACCGAGCAGGGTTAGCCGAAGTCATTAAATATGGCGTGATCCAAGATGTCGAATTTTTTGGTAAGCTTGAGGCACATGCCGATCTAATACTGACTCGGGATCCCGTATTAATGCGAGATATTATTGCTCGCTGTTGTCAGCTTAAAGCCGAAGTGGTCACTGAGGATGAACGCGAAACAACGGGACGCCGCGCAATTTTAAATTACGGTCACACATTTTGCCACGCTCTCGAATCATGTACTGGGTACGGGCAATTTCTACATGGCGAAGCAGTCGCTATCGGTATGCTCTGTGCATCGCGGCTGGCTGAAAGCCTAGAAATGATTGACGCCGACATCACCCAACGACAATTCCAATTACTCACTAAATTTGGGCTGCCCACCGACGTACCCGCTGACCTAAACCGGCAAGAACTTGTCGAAGCCATGCAACATGATAAAAAAACCGAGCACGGTAAATTGCGTTTCATTTTACCGGTTGCAATGGGGCATGTAAAAATAGTCGATGACATCGACTCCAAATTGGTGCAAGCCGCTCTTAATTAACTTGTTTTAACAACGCCGATCGCCAGTCATACTATTCTCATGCGAAAATTAATTTCCTATCCTGCTGAACCGCTCTTAGCTCAGAAACTGCATGCGTGGTTAGCCGTCAATCAAATCGATGCGCGATGCAAACAAGTTGACGACGAATGGGAAATATGGGTTCTCGATGAAGACCAACTTCTCGCTGCACAAGAACTTGCTGCCACCTTTAACACCAATCCTGACGACCCTCAATTTGCCACGGTACTCAACAAAGCGAACAAAATTGAAGCGGAAAAAGACAAACTGCAACGAGTTCGTCGAAAAGAAGCGAATAAACTGGAACGACAACAGCAACAACGGCATTCTGTGCGGCCTACCAAGAGCCTCACTCGGTCGATTATTCTCCTCTGCTCCGTATTATTCGGCGCGTCGCTGGTCTTCCAAACTAGCGATGGTAATTTTATTCACGAATCACTTGGAATCGTCCGCACGACATCCATTAACGAATCTTACCGCGAGCGCATTATCTATCTGCAACAATCTGAAAACTTGGCAGCGGATGCGGCCAAAACTCGTGTGGATACTATGCTCAACAGTTCCTATAACTCACTGCGTCTCGAAGACATCAAACGCGGCCAAGTGTGGCGAATGGTGACACCCATATTTCTGCACGCACCTGGCGCCAGTCTGTCGAGCTTCTTGCACATCCTCTTCAACATGTATTGGCTTTTTGCTCTTGGCATCGGTCTGGAAAGGCAATTTGGCGCTGGCAATTTCGTCCTCTTGATACTCTTTACCGGCGTCATCAGCATTTTGTTACCGGCTATTGCTCCTGAGGATGGAATGTTCGGTTTAACTGCTCTCGGCGGCAGCAAGGTCGTCGGTTTCTCCGGAGTCATCTATGGTATCATTGGCTTCGGTTGGATCAAAATGAAAATGCAACCACACTTGGGAACCATCATCCCCTCGTTCGTTTTCATCTTCATGATGATCTGGCTGGGCATTGGATTGGTAAGCCCGGAGGGCGGGTTTTTTGGCGCAATCAGCCACTTGGCACACGCAGCAGGGTTACTCGCTGGTATGGCATTTGGATATGCCCACACTCAATTAGGTCACTAAAAAGGCAGTCATGATCCAGGGCAAATATGTAATTTTTATGATCTTTGGAACCGCGCTTGCCATGGCAGTTTTCGCTTGGCAATTTCGCATCAGCGAAGGCGATGACGTGCTGGACTATTGGGGCATAGAATCCGCCAACCTCCTGCGTCACGCTAATAGAGTCGAATTCCTCAAACTCGATTCCGCTGAAGCAGCAGATCCCGACTCAACACTCACCATCAACGGCACTCAGCAACGCATTGTTTCTGTCGAGGATATCTCTTCGCGCAAAGGGCTGATCCATGCGCGCCATATGTTTATTGTGGATCATACGTATCTCTGGGAAGAGTCTCCGCCGGAGAATATTCAAAACTGGCTCTTTGCCATGCGTTTTAGCGATGGCGACAAACAAGTCACACTCGCCTTCCATAGCCAATCCCACGCCGTACAAATGCTCAACAACAACAAGCCATTAATCATGGGCCCCATGTTTGACAACTTGCTTTATTATCTAACGCCCCTATTAGCGCCGAAAGAATAGTGACAGCGGGTGTGACGGGGACTATCAACACTTGGCTGATTTCCACATTCGTGATAATTGCAGCAATTTAGGCATCACCCAAACAATGCGGTAACCGGAGCAGCTTTGACTAGCTCACGGGGCTGATTGAGGTGATTGTATTGAATCGTGTGGGGATTGATTCCAATGCTGTGATACATCGTCGCGAGCATCTCAATCGGATGAACCGGATCACTCAACGGCGAAGAGCCTGTTTTGTCCGACTCACCATGCACGTAGCCTCGCTTGATTCCGGCACCTGCTGCGATCGCCGTATAGCAGTATGGCCAATGGTCACGCCCATCATCGGTGTTGCTGTTACCCGACGTGCTAACGCCGCGGATAGGACTGCGGCCGAATTCACCAATGGCGACAACCAAGGTATCTTCCAACATTCCACGCTCATCCAAATCACCAATCAGAGCGCTCAACCCAGCGTCGAGCATAGGACCAGATTCGTTTTTCATACGCGCGGATAAGCCAGTATGAACATCAAACGAATGACGATCGGAATTGGCAACTTTTGGCCAAATCACTTCAACCACTCGAGTCCCAGCTGCGATTAACCGCCGAGCTAATAAACAACTTTGCCCAAACGTGGTGCGACCATAGCGATCGCGCGTCGCTTCTGTTTCCTTAGATAAATCAAATGCATCTCTAGCGCGGCCCGAACTAATCAGACTCATCGCGGATTCATAGTATTTATTGAGTCCATATTTTTCAGTAGCTCGATCAATCTGCGGCATCCCGCTATTGATCAAATCTCGCAATCGAGCTCGGCGGTTCAATCGGCCCATCGAAACTTCTGGCCGTAATTGAAGATCGTCGACATTAATGCGATCCATTTTTGTTTGGTCTAAATCACCGCCGGGTGGGAAGAGGTAGTAAGGATCATAGGCGCGGCCTAAGAACCCAGCCGTGCCCGATTTGTTGACAACGTTGCTTTCTTGTAACGGCCGCGGCATCATCACAAACGGCAACATGTCTTCTTCGGGCGGTTTTATGCGGATGATATTCGAACCAAAATTAGGAAAGTCTTTTGGGCTCGGGGGTTCGAGCTGGCCTGATGGGCTTACTTTGTCAGCCGTGTAGCCCGTGTGAATTTGATAAATAGCAGCGGTATGGTTGAATAACCCAACTGGTGTGTAGCTCATTGATCGAACCATTGTCAGCTTGTCGGTAATCTGAGCGAGCTTTGGCAGATTCTCCGTCAGATCCATCCCAGGTACTTTGGTTTTGATGCGCTTAAAGACACTGCGCACGTTATCCGGCACATCATCTTTGGGATCCCATAAATCCAAGTGGCTGGGGCCGCCTTGCAAATAAACCAAGATAATACTCTTGGCCTTATTCCAACCCGGGCCACCACCCTCGGTTGCTTCCTCAGCTTGGGCTTTAATCTCCATCATCTGTCCGAGCGACATCCCTAACATCGCCGAACCGCCCACCCGCATAATATCTCGCCTAGTAACACCTAGAGTTTTATCACAAAGATCTTTTCCAGCTTGTCCGGGAATACGCAACATGATTTTGCTTCCAATAAGGAGGTAAGTTGTACGTGTTAGTTAGGCCAGAGATCGAAGAACACATCTACCGTTCACAAAGTGTGATCCAGCAGAAAAACAGCCTGCTGTTATTATAATTCGTATCAAAATGTCCCGTCAATCGAATTAATTTTCTCAATATGAGGATAACACGCTATTAATTGTACAGCGCTAACGCTTTTTTAATGAACGACCTTGCTACAAACCAGTCTTTTTCAGTACAAATCTCTTCACAAACCGTCAATTTGGGTATTAAATGATCTACCCAATAACGAACAAGCAGTCATGAGATAGCGGTTATGAAACGACGACAGTTTTTATTACATGCAACACGTGGCATGCAAGGCACAACAATCGGGCTATTGTTCTCGCCGTTGGTCCCAAGTCTTACACCGCTGCAAGCTGGTCAGAGCGGGCAACTAGGTGACCAACTGAATGCTGGTCTAAAAGTTCGTAAGCCGGCCGAGAAATTATTTATTGCGCGAGTGGTTCAGCTGGTAGACAAAAAAGTGCTCCCTTTGTCAATGGTTCTCGGCATTTTTAAATATGCCCGCAAAAAAGAGGACCGATACCCCTTTTTCTACTTCCGCGAAGCGTTAAAAATAAGAGCTGCCAAAGAACTTGGTGTGAAGCTCTAGCCCTTTAAAATCCCTCGTCGGCTATATTGTGTCGTTAGATTGCTTAGGCACCTTTTGTATATGGATGCCGCGGCATCAGATTGTGCAGTCATGAAGACACTGATCAAAAACGCTCAAGTCGTACTCCCTACTGAAACGCTACAAGTTGACGTATTGTTTGACGAACAATCCATCACGGCCATCGATCCAGCAATCACCTCTGCGGCAGACTCGATAATCGATGCGACGGGGTTACATTTGATTCCTGGAGTGGTTGATGACCAAGTCCATTTTCGGGAACCTGGATTAACACATAAAGAAGATTTAGCGCATGCGAGTCGCGCTTGTGCCAAGGGTGGTGTCACAACGTTTTTAGAGATGCCCAACACAATTCCCAATGCCATTAACCAGCCGCTGTTAGAACAAAAGCTAGCGCTAGGGGCCGAACATAGCTTAGTTAATTATGGTTTTTACATTGGTGCAACCGGCAACAACGTGGAAGATTTGCGAACGGCGACACGAACCCCGGGGATTAAGATATTCCTTGGTTCGAGCACCGGTGACTTATTGGTTGATGACCAAGATGACCTAGAGCGTATTTTTGCCGAAACCACTTTGCCGCTGACAGCTCATTGTGAAGATGAAACAACCGTTCAAGCAAATAGTCAGAAATGGTCGGCCACAACCAACGTCCGCGACCATAGCCGCATCCGCGATCATGAAGCAGCCATGATTGCCACGCTCCGCGCCATTGATTTGGCTCAGCGGCATGATCACCGTTTCCATGTCTTGCATGTGTCCACCGGTGCCGAAGCCGATATGTTATCCGCTAACGGGCCATTAATTACTGCTGAAGCATGCCCGCATCATTTGTTTTTTAACGTCGACGATTACGAGCGACTTGGCACACTGATTCAAATGAACCCCTCCATCAAAAACCGTGAGGATAACCAAAAGATTTGGGCCGCCTTACACGCTGGGCGAATCCAAGTTATCGCCACAGATCACGCGCCACATACACTCGAAGAAAAACAACAGCCCTATCCCTCGTCACCCTCTGGGCTGCCGGCGGTGGAAAACGCGTTGGCGCTGCTGCTGAATGAAGTTCACCATCAGCGGTGTACTCTGCAGCAAGTGGTGGCGTGGATGTGTGACGCACCGGCGCGAGTGTGGGATATGATCGGCAAGGGTCGCATTGAAGTTGGATATGATGCCGACCTCGCGCTAGTCGACTTAAATCGCGACCATGTGATTCGTAACGGCGAGCAAGAAACCAAGTGTGGCTGGTCCCCGTGGGATGGCGAAACGCTCGTCGGTTCTTGTGTCCACACTTGGGTGATGGGTCATGAAGTCTACCGCGCTGGCGAATTTGATCTAACCCACCGAGGAAGCGAAGTGCAATTTGACCATAGCCGCGGTGGCTATTGGGGCACCGAGTAAATAACAACCCCAAATTTACACTCGCCTGAAAAATTAATATCGGTCTTGCAGTGCCTGCACGTCCATTTCTTCTTCGGTCAGTGCTTCCATCGCTTTGACTGCCGCTTCGGCAGCTTGAATCGTCGTAATACAAGGCACACCATATTGCACCGCGGCCGCTCGGATTTTACCTTCATCCGTCCTAGCACCTTTTCCATTGGGCGTATTCAAGGCCAGCATTACATCACCATCGATTAAATGGTCGATCAAATTAGGATGCCCTTCGGCGATCTTCTTCACACGCTGCACCGGAATACCCGCATCTTCGATTCGAGCAGCCGTACCCTCGGTTGCCATCAGGGTGTAGCCCATCGCGTGTAATCGTTTTGCCAATTCCTTGATCTGTTCCTTGTGTCGTTCCGCAACACTCAGAAAAATATTTCCTTCTTTGGGCAATATGATACCTGCACCAAGTTGGCTCTTGGCAAAGGCAATCGAGAACCGATCACTTGACCCCATCACCTCACCGGTCGATCGCATTTCTGGGCCCAAAATAATATCAACGCCGACAAATTTGCGAAAAGGAAATACGCTTTCTTTAACAGACACACAACTCGGTATCGGTGCTGACTCTATACCCAACTCGTCTAGTGTTTTGCCCGTCATGACTTGAGTGGCAATTTTTGCTACAGGGAAACCGGTGGCCTTTGCGACAAAGGGGACGGTGCGGCTAGCCCGTGGATTGACTTCGAGTACATAAACCACTGGCTGACCGTCTTCCTTTTTGACTGCAAACTGAATATTCATCAGCCCCACCACTTTTAATTCCATTGCCAAAGCAACCGTCGCTTTTTTAATTTCTTCAACAACCGGGCCTGGCAAACTGTACGGTGGAATTGCACAGGCCGAATCGCCCGAATGAACGCCCGCTTCTTCTATGTGTTCCATGATGCCTGCGACCACGACTCGTTCACCATCACAAATCGCATCGACATCAACTTCTGTCGCATCTTCTAAGAAGCTATCGATTAAGACTGGTTGCCCTTGGGCCACAACAAATGCTGCTGCTACAAAGCGATCTAGTTGCGACAGGTCATAACAAATTTCCATCGCTCGTCCACCGAGCACGAAACTTGGTCGAACCAATACCGGAAATCCAATCTCGGCAACTTCGCGGCGAGCTTCATCCATCGTACGAGCGATCCCATTAGCGGGTTGCTTTAACTCCAGTTTGTACAACAACCGCTGAAACTTTTCGCGGTCTTCAGCTGCTTCAATCGTATCCACGGATGTGCCAATAATCGGGAGCCCCGCGTTCTGTAGCCCACGAGCAAGATTTAATGGCGTTTGACCACCAAACTGAACAATAACTCCATCGGGTTCAATGTAATCAGCAATGTTCAATACATCTTCGGTTGTCAGAGGCTCAAAAAAAAGCATGTCGCTGGTATCGTAGTCGGTACTGACCGTTTCTGGGTTGGAGTTGACCATGACGGATTCAATACCCATTTCACGCAGAGCAAAACTAGCGTGACAACAACAATAGTCAAATTCTATCCCCTGCCCGATGCGATTGGGACCGCCTCCCAGAATCATGACTCGCTGCTTACCCTCGGATTTACCAGGAGCTTCATTCTCGTCTTCGTACGTCGAATAATAATAAGGTGTGTAAGCTTCAAATTCTGCCGCACAAGTATCCACCGACTTGAAAACAGCGACAACGCCTAAATCTTTTCGCCACTGACGAATATCGATTTCATTACTATCAAGCAGCGTGGCAAGTTGACGGTCCGAATAGCCAAACTGTTTGATCTTCTTCAACGTCGGGGCATCAATTGCTTCACAGCTACCGAGGGCAATAATGCTCTCTTCCATTTCCACAAGCTCAAATAATTGATCCAGAAACCACGGATCAATTTTAGTGATGGCGAACAACTGTTCGGCGGTATAGCCAC